>LNFM01002661.1_pt1 | contig 71118 bp, 67 predicted proteins | sample 596031 | NCBI WGS metagenome assembly LNFM01 (sample SAMN04254537, study PRJNA301005) | activated carbon metagenome | isolation source: dual media filters at the Ann Arbor, Michigan drinking water treatment plant | place: USA: Ann Arbor
ACAAGCTCCACAGCCTCCCACCACCCATGTTCATGAACAAAAAGTCAGGAACAGCCGGGTTCTATGGAGGCGACAAGTATTTTGACGCGGGGGGCCATTGCCCTGGCGGACATTCGTCGAATTGAGACCGGCGACGTCGAGAAGATCGAAGCCGACGGCAACGCCTGGGTCGCTCACATCACTCTCGACAAGGTCTGGTTCGAGGGCCTTTACAGCCAAGGCTTGGGCGGCGATGTGAGTTTTGCGCAGTACAAGCTGGCGATACAAACTTACGTCCGCTTCCTAGCCGACCCCGAGCGCAAGCCCATCGAAGTGTCGTTTCCTGAAAGCTAGGGTGCATGTTCTGGGCGCCTTGACAGCCGTTTCCCGAAAGCAAGGCCGGGCGGCGGATCTGCCCCCACCGTCCGTCTTCGAACCCCACGCACCCCACCCGGGCGAGGAGCCCACGACCAACGCACTGGCCAGATTGGACCCAGCGCCAGCGCTGGCCGTCGTCGAAGCCAGCGACCAGGTGCTGGCGTTCTGAAGCCGGAAGCCAGGCAGCGGCAGGCGAACTGAACCGCACCGGGTTTCGATCTGGCCTGCTGGCTTGGGTCAAACCGGGTGGGTTTGACTGCACACCGCGTGCCGCCAAGCAACCCGGCGCGGCGCCGGGGCTTCAAGTCCAGCGCCACCGCGCACCACCTCAACGACTGCCATCAGCCGCCTCTGCGGCATTCGTGCGCCAGGCCTTCGGGGCTATGAACCCGCACCGGCCAGGGCTGTCGGACTGCGCCTCAAGGCCCCCCAGACCTTGTCCGGGCTTGCCACCGTCAGATTGGATTCCGGCCGGGATTGCCGCTAGCGTTAGAACCGCGAGGCCCTGCGCCTGGCGCCTCAGCCGCCGAATTCCAACCCGCGGCCGCCGCCCTTTCGGCGCGCCGGCCGCGCACTCACGAACGCCGATGGACAGCCGTGAACTTGGACTGGTGCTCGCGCGCCACCTCCTGGGCGTGGACGACCTGCACTACGGGCTGTGGGGCGACAGCGACCTCACGCCCTCGATGGCCCAGCTGGCGCTGGCGCAGCAGCGCTACAACGACCTGCTGCTGGCACGCATGCCCGCCGCGCCCGCGCGCGTGCTCGACGTGGGCTGCGGCACCGGCCACCTGCTGGCGCAGATGCGCCTGCGCGGCCTGGCGGCCGACGGCGTGATCCCCTCGCCCACTCTGGCGCAGGCCGTGCGCCAGCGCTGTGCGGCCGTGCTGCCGGGCGCAGACGCAGGCGCGGTGCAGGTGCATGAGTGCCGCTTCGAGGACCTGGCCGTGCCGCCGCCGGCCGGGCGCTACGACCTGGTGCTGTTCTCGGAAAGCTTCCAGTACCTCGACCTCGGGCAGGCGCTGCCGCGGCTGCCGGCCTTCGTGCGCGAGGGCGGCACGGCGCTGATCTGCGACTTCTTCAAGACCGCGGCCGAGGGCGACGGCCAGCCTGGCGACGGCAGCTTCCGCGGCGGGCACCCCCTGGCCGACTTCCTGCGGCGCATGGAGGGCACCCCGTTCCGCCTGGTGGCCGACGAGGACCTGACGCCGCGCATCGCCCCCAACCTGGACATCGTCGACGACCTGCTGATGAACCGGCTGCGCCCCAGCGCCGACGCCATTGGCCAGTACCTGCACGAACGCCATCCCTGGCTCACGCGCATCGCGATGCGGCTGGCGCGGCGGCGCCTGGAGCGCCTGCGCTACAAGTACTTCTCGGGCCATCGCAACCGGCGCGTGTTCGAGCGCTACAAGACCTACCGTCTGATGACCTGGCAGCTGGCCGAGCACAGCGAGCGGTCGAGCATGCCGATGCGCCTGTGACGCCCACGCGGCGCAGGCCACGAAGCCGGGCGATCAGCTCGTGCGTGACCGGGAATTCACTCCCCCGGGACAGGTTCACCGCTGCGCACGGCGACAAAGCGGCCCCAAGCCAGCCGTGAACGCACAGCCCCTCACCCCCCCTCACCCCAACACCACCCGCCGCCCGAACGGCAGCACCGCCCCCGCATTCGCCTTCGGCACCGCCCACAGCACCGGGCAGCCCGGCCGATAGCGCGCCGGCCCGTCCAGGTCGGTCAGCACCACCACCAGGTCGGGCCGATGCTGCGCGGCTTCTTCCAGCAGCGGGGTGAAGTCCGTGCCGCCCCCCTCGAAGCGCAGCGCCTTCAACAGCCCGGCCACCGTGGTCTTGCCGGGCTGGTGGTGCAGCACCTGCTGCACCCGGTCGTCGCCCACCACCAGCACCAGGGCCGCGGCCAGGCGGCGCGACAGGGCTTCGATCTCGCGCCCGAAGTGCTGCATCAGGCCGTCGTCGATCGAACCCGACACGTCCACGACCAGCACCAGCCGCGGCACGGGGCGCGTGCTGCTGCGGCCGGGTTCCCAGGGCATGCGCCGCGATGGGCCGGCTGCACTGCCACGGCGCGGCTGGCCCGCCACGCCCACGGCGCCGCCCCGAATGCGCCCCTGGTTGGCCAGGTAGGACCGCGAAGGCCGCGACCACGAGGCTTCGGGTTCCTGCGCCAGGGCCCGTGCCACCTGCGTGCGCAGCAGCTGTTCCCAGGGCGTGTGGCTGCGCGGCAGGTCGGCCAACAGTGCGCGCAGCAGCGACATCGCACCGTCGCCGGCGTGGGCGCGCTGCAGTCGTTCGCTCCAGTCGCGGGCCTGTTCGGCTTCCACTTCGGGGGCCGACTTCGCGCCCGGGTTCGGCCGCAGGTCCTGCTGGCCCTTGCCGCCGAAGGCGCGGGTGCGCGCGGCGCGCGGGCCGTCGCGCTTGCGGCTGGGCTGCATGCGCGACGGGGCCTCGCGGTCGTCCAGCGTCCGGTACAGGGTCTCCAGGTCCCACTGTGCCAGCGCGGTGTCGGTGTCCTGCTCCAGCGCCAGCGTCGCGGCCAGCAGCACCGGCAGCTTCACCGCCCCGGCCGGCAGGTCCAGCCAGCCCAGGTGCGACAAGGCGCTGTTGACGATGGCGTCGGCACAGGTGTTGAACAGGCGCAGGTCGACGTCGCCCACGCGCTGCTGCAGCTGCAGGTAACGCTGCGGGTGGCGCAGCGCGATGTGCAGCACCTGGTGCGCCACCCAGCCCGCCTGTTCGGCCAGCGGCAGCAGCGCGAATGCCGGGCGGTAGTGCAGGGTGTGGCCGTCGGTCCAGACGGGGGTGTCGTGCTCGTCGCTGCCATCGCTGTCCTGGTCTTCGGCAGCGCTCAGGTCATGGTGGTGCACCCACAGCGCCAGGCCGCCGCTGGAAGGCGCGAATTCCACCAGGCGCTGGATGGCGCGCGTGCCGCGATGGCCGCCACGGCCATCGTGGGCAGGCTCGCCCGGGGTCGCCATGTCGGGCTTCAGGCCAGCCCGTCGCGCCGGCGTTGCTCGGCGTAACGCTGGTAGGCGGGGCTGTCCAGCACCGCGCCTTCCAGCCCGCCTTCCAGCGCGCGCTGCAGCAGCAGTTCCATCGCCAGCGTCTGCGCCTCGCGCAGTGGCAGGGCCGCGCCCTGGCCGATCTGGCCGCGCACTTCGGGCAGCTGTTCGATGATCTCGATGGCCCGCTGCACCGTGGCCGCTTCGGTGCAGGCGGCCAGCAGGCCGTAGACCAGGCCGTACAGGCCGTCCAGCGTGCGCGGCAGCAGGGCCACGGTTTCCGGGCCGGGGCGTGCGGCCAAGAGGCGCAGCACGTCGGCGCCGGCCTGCAGTTCGCGCAGCACGCCGAAGAACTCGGCCGCGTTGGCCGCGCCGATGCGGCCCTGCACGAAAACGCGCTGCGCAGCCTCGCCCAGGCCCGACTTCAGCACGCTGGAAACGTCTTCCCAGCCGCGCGGACTGGCGCCGACGAGGTGGTCGTTGGCCAGCTGGGCCTGGGTGTCGTCCAGGCGGTCGGGGCGCACGCGCAGGTAGGCCATCACCTCGGGTGCGAAGCCCTGGGCCACGGCATGGACCAGGAACGCGTCGATGGCGGTCTGCACGTTGAAATGGAACATGCGGTCGGCCAGCGCCGTGCCCATGTCGTGGCTGACGGCGCCATGGAAGCTGGCGTTGCCCGCAGCCACCACCTGCCAGCCGTCGGGCAGGCGGTAGTGGCCGACACGGCGGTCGAGGATGAGTGAATAGGCGCTGATCTGCAGCCGCTGGTCGGCGGCGGTCAGCTCGTCCAGGAACAGCAGGCCTTCGGGCTGGTCGGCACCGGGCAGGAATTCGGGCGGGAACCACACCGTCTTGCCCTGCACTTCGTCGGCGTAGATGGCGCCGCGCAAGTCAACGGGTTCGATCGTGGTCAGGCGCAGGTCGACCAGGGGCACGCCGAAGTGTTCGGCCACCTGCCGCACGACGCTGCTCTTGCCCACGCCGCGCGGGCCCCACAGCATGGTGGCGCGGTGGCGCAGCCGCGGGTGGGCGAATTGCTCAATCAGTGCCGCCTTGGCGGTGGCGATGCTGACGGGTGGAATGTTGAGCGGGTTGCCGTTCATGCGGGTTGGCCTGGAAGAGGATTCTTGGCATCTGCAGCCAGCGCTGGCGGCGCGGCGGCCCAGGCATTGGCCGGCAAGGCCCGGGGCAGTGGCGGCAGTTCGATGCGCGGCAGTTCACGCATGGCGAACAGCCACACCAGCAGCAGCGGCGGCGCGTTGAAGATGAGCATGCGGAAGACCGAGCCCGGCCCCAGCTCCAGCAGCGGCACCGCGGCCGCACCGCCAATCAACCCCAGGCACACCAGCAGCGGAAACGCGCGCCGCAGCGCCACGCGCCAGCGCGCAGCGCGGAACTGCGCATGGAAGGCCGCTGGCGCGGCGCCCAGCACCTGCACCAGGTGTTCGATGCTTCGCCGGAACTTGGCTTCGGCGTCCAGCCCGCGCGCGCTGCCGTCACCCCGCAGCCGCAGGCTGGCACGCCAGCCCCCGCTGTGGCGCGACAGGCGCGACCAGTCCAGGCCCAGCACCGCCAGCAGGTCTTCGGGCAGGGACACCGGCGCCGCATGGCCGCCGCTGTCGGGGCGCAGTTCGAGTTCGGCGGGCACGTTCTTCACGCGCGACACCGTCATCACCACCGCCAGCCCGGCCACGCGGGCGCTGGCGCGCAGTAGGGTCAGCACCGGTTCGGTCTGGCCGCGCGGGGGCGCCTGCAGCTTGTGCCCCAGCGCCACGCGCACGCCACCGGCCTGCTGCCACTGGCGCGCCGGGGGCAGCGCCTGCACCCAGGCCAGCAGTTCGGCCGGGGCTGCGCCTTCGGCCTGCAGGCTGGCCAGGCCGCCGGCGGGAGCACTGGCCTGGCCGCCAGAGCCGCTGGCGGCCGCCGCATCGGCGGCCAGCAGCTGCCGCTGCAGCTGCGGCCAGGCCGCATCCCCGGCGTACAGCAGCAGCTGTTCGCGCAGCGCAGGCGCCTCGCCATCGGCCGCCAGGGCCCGCGCGCGAAAGACCAGGCGCCGGGCGCTGCGGTCGCTGGCCGGCATGTCCACGCCATGGCCGGCACGGCTGAAGGGCTCGGCCAGGCGCAGGATCTCGTGGTGCGTCAGCGGCGGCGGGCCCGGCGGTGGGGCCACCGGCGCGACGGCGGGCGCGGCAACGCGTTCAGCGCGCAACATCGTCGGCGGGCGGGGTGGGCATATTCGGCAGGTCGGGCAGATTCGACACGGCAGGCGCGGCCGGCGGCTGCGCCTGGGCAAGAGCCAGGCCCGCGGCCGGCAGGGCGCCCGCCAGAGCCGCGGGCAGGCTCGGGGGCCGGCCCTGGGTCAGCCGGGCCAGCACACGCTGGCCGCTTTCGGCCACCTTCTGCATGGTCGCTTCCAGCAGGGCCATGTCGCGCAGGCTCTGCGCAAAGGCGCGGTACTCCTCCGACTGCGCCTCGGCCACCGCCAGCGGGGGGGTGTTGTCCTGCAAGGCGGCGTTGACGCGGGCGAAGCTGTCCTGCACCCTGGCCAGCGGTTCGCGCAGCGCTGGGCTGGCGGCGGCAGGCACCTGGCCGGTGGCGGCCAGCGCGTCCAGCGTCTGCACCAGTCCCTGCAGGTGGGCACCGAAGGCGCCGCCTTCACGCGCGGCCAGCAGCTGTTGTTCCAGCCCTGTGCGTGCCCCATCGCCCAGGGTGCGCAGCGAACTGTCGCGCAGGCCGTCGAGCTGGCGTTCCAGGTGGCGGTTCAGGGCGCTGAGGCGGGCGCCGACCTCGACGACCTCGCTCAGGATCTTGTCCAGGTCGCTCACCACCAGGGTGATGCGGTCGAGGAAATGGTTCAGGTCCTGCGCGAGTTCGCCGAATTCGTCGGCCGTCTTCACGCCGGCACGGGGCGACAGGTGGTCCATCACCCCCTTGGCCAGGCCCGACACGGTGCTGCGCAGCGCCAGCAGGGGCTCCATGCGCACCTTCAGCAGCAGGAAGAGCACGATGGTGTGCACCAGGATCTTCAGGCTCAGCGCGCCGGCGGTCAGGCGCACTTCCTGCCACCACAGGCTTTCCTTGCGTTCCAGGTAGCTGCGCACGGCCACCACGCCCAGCACGTCACCCACCTGGGCCTTGACATGGCAGCCCAGGCAGAACTGCTCGGCCGTCAGCACCACGTTGGCCTGCTGGTGCACGCCGTCGCCCCAGCGGGGCATCAGGCCCTGCACGTCCATGTTGCGGGTGATCTTCATCGACTCGACGGTCACCGCGCTGGGCAGCACGGCAATGGCCAGGCCCAGGTCGCTGTAGTTGCGGTCCAGAATGGGGTAGACCGTCTGCGCCGCCAGCGGCCCGCCGGAATTGAGCATGATCGACTTCACGTCGTTGGCCAGTTGCTGCGCGGCCAGTTCAACGCGCTTGGGCTCGGACTGGGCGAAGTCCCAGCGCAGCGCCAGGTAGCGGATGGCCAGTTCCACCGCCGCCACCAGCAGCAGCAGCAGGAAGAAGTCCCGGATCATGTGGAACATGAAGGACTGCTCGAAGCGGCTGCTGGGGGCGTTCGCGGCGGACATGGTTGTTTCCGGCAAGACGGCGGCGGCACCGCCCGTGGCCCGGATGATGACGCGACTGGCCAGCCCGTGCTGGCCTGGGGCGGCTGGCCGGCCTTGCCCACGGCCCTGGGGTCGCCGCAGCCGCGGCCGAGTCGTCGATCGCCTGCCGATTCAGGGTGCGCCCCGGTTCAGTAGCGTTTTTGCTTACACCTTCGCACTGAAACTGGTGACTTTTGGCCGAAAGTGTGTTTCGAGCCATCGACTTGCGGGGCTGCAAATCCAAACCGGACCGGCGATAGTCTCCACCACCGAGTCATCCCGCACCGTTTCCGAAGGTTTCATGAAAAACATCCTCGCCGCCGTCGCCCTGAGCCTGCCCCTGCTGGCCTCGGCGCAAACCAACCTGCTGTTCAACGGCAGCTTCGAACTCGGCCTCTCGGGCTGGGATGTCAACAACGGCGGGGGCGAGTTCCCGGTCAGCACCGTCACGTACGGCGTGCTTCCTGGCGCCTTCAGCGAAATCGTTCCGCCCGACAATTTCGCTGGTAGCCTGAGCCCGGATGCTGTGGGCACCCGGGCCGTGTACTTCGTCGACGACGTCGCGCTGCAATCCATCTCGCAGACCTTCACCATCGCTGCCGCGGGCCTGTACAACGTCGGCGGCTCGTTCTATGCGCCGACGAACGGTTCGTTGAACCCCGGCGACGTGTTGGTGACCTCCATCATCGCTGGCATCGAAGGCAGCTCGCTGATCGGTTCGCTGCCCGTCGCCACGTGGATCGGCGGCAACAACGTCTTGGCACTGCAACCTGGCCAGTACAGCTACACGGTGAGCTTCGCCCCCCAGGGCGACGGCTTCGGCAAGGACATCCTGCTCGACCGCCTGTACGTGGCCGCCGTGCCGGAACCCGGCACCATCGCCCTGCTGCTGGCCGGCCTGGGCATCGTCAGCGTCACTGCCGCGCGCCGCCGCCGCGACTGAACCCGGCACGCGCCGCAAGGCGCTGCAACCCAAGAAACGCCCCGGCCCGCCGGGGCGTTTTGCCTGGTGCGGCACCGCTTATGCTTGGCCCACTGCACCGCACCTTGAGCCCTGCCATGAGCACCCCCATCGTCCACCACATCACCCACCCCCTGGTCCAGCACAAGCTCACGCTGATGCGCCAGAAGGACCGCAGCACCAACAACTTCCGCCGCCTGCTGCATGAGATCGGCATGCTGATGGCCTACGAGGTGACGCGCGACATGCCCACCCAGCTGATCGAGATCGAGACGCCGCTGGAAACCATGCAGGCACCGGTGATCGACGGCAAGAAGACGGTGTTCGTCGTCATCATGCGCGCCGGCGCCGGTTTCCTGGACGGCATGCTCGACGTGGTGCCCGGCGCCCGGGTGGGCCACGTGGGCCTGTACCGCGACCCGAAGAGCCTGGTGGCGGTGGAGTACTACTTCAAGATGCCGCACGACATGGCCGACCGCGACGCCATCGTGCTGGACCCGATGCTGGCCACCGGCAACAGCGCTGTGGCCGCGGTGGAGCGGCTGAAGGAGACCCGGCCCAAGTCGATCCGCTTCGTCTGCCTGCTGGCCGCGCCAGAAGGGCTGAAGCGTTTCCACGACGCCCACCCCGACGTGCCCGTGTACACCGCCGCCATCGACCGGCAGCTGAACGAACACGGCTATATCGTGCCGGGGCTGGGCGACGCCGGCGACCGGCTGTTCGGCACCAAGTAGCCGGCGCCCCGCTCCGGCCTATTCGACGCGGCGCACCCGCGGCGAGCGATTGTCGCCGTCGAAGTCGAGGTAGAACGCGCCCAGCGCGCCCTGCCGCACCACCACGCGCAGGCTCTTCAGCTCGACGAAGGCGCTGCTGTCGTCGGCAATGCGCCAGACCTGGCCGTTGGCCAGGCGGATGCGCTGGCCGGCGCGCCAGCCGCCAAAGCCTTCCGGCAGGGTCGACGCGATGCGGGTGGGTTCGGCTTCACCGGGTTTTGCAGGCAGGCCGAATCGTTCTTCGGGAGCCTGCGGCGACACCGGCACGGCAGCAGCCGGCGCGGACTGCGGCCGGGCGGTCGCGGGGGCAGCAGTGAGGCCGGGCGCAGGCAGGGTCGAAGCGAGCCGCGGCACTTCGCGGTCGTAACAAGCCAGGCGCGCTGGCGCGTCGGTCAGTTTCTGGCAGGCCAGCAGCCCTTCGTAGCTGCCAGCCTGGGCCAAAACCGCCGGAGCGGCTGCCAGCAGTGCAGCGGCCGCCAGGCCATGGGCAAGGGTGTGATTGATCTGTCGGTTCATGGAACTTGACGCCTCGCAGCCTGCCAGGCTATCACCCGTCGCTCGCAGCGTCGAAGCCAGTCAGTACACGCCCATGTAGTCACGTTTGCCGATGGCTATACCGTTGTGGCGCAGGATGGCATAGGCGGTGGTGACATGGAAGAAGAACTGAGGCAGACCGTAGTTGGCCAGATAGGTTTGACCGATCAGCCTCTTCTCCTTCGGTGTACCGGGACGCAGGATGATCTCTCGGCTTTCGCTGCCTTCGAACTGCGACGCGCTCAGGCCGTCCAGAAAGCTCACCGTCTGGGCCAACAGGACGTCGAGATCGGCAAAGCTCTTCTCTTGCCCCTCCTGGGTGGGGGCCTCGACACCCGCCAGGCGTGCCGACACGCCACGCGCAAAGTCGGCTGCTATCTGCACCTGCTTGGTCAATGCAAACATGTCCGGGTAAAGGCGCGCCTGCAACAAGGCGTCGGGCTCGATCGAACGGGCCGTGGCGTGCGCACTCGCATGCGCCAGTTCGGCCTTGAGCGCCATCAGCATCTGCTTGAAGACAGGAACGGCGAAGGTATACATTGGACTGGTCATGGTCGTTCCTTGGCAGGGGTGAAGCCAGACGGCGACAGCTTGCGAAGTGTGCTCCCGCCGGGTCGGAAGGCCAGACGCTGCGCCAATGGCCGGAAGATTCAGTGTAAGGGCGCGCCAAGGGTCTCGTCATGGTGAACAGGCGGTCGGCGGCTGTTGACCGGGCTCCGCTGCCGAGGTCGGAAGACGGACCTCTGGCAGTCCCTTGCGTCCAGCAGATGGAAGGCACGATACGCCGGCCCTGAGGAAGACCTTGAAGTCTGCTGCTTACTCTCCTGTCGTCGACGGTTTCTCCCAGCGCGGTGCTGCGGTGCGTTACGCCGAGCAGCGGCCGCCACACGACCTGGCCGACGTGGTGCACGTGTTCTGGCAGTTGCGCACGCTGGCCCCGCTGCCTGCCGACTTCCACTACCACGCGGTGCCTGACGCCTGCGTGAACCTGCTGTTCAACCAGATCGATACCGATGTGGCCGGAATCACGGCCTTGCACACCGAGGCCACCACGCTCAAGCTGGGAACCGTCTTTCATTACGTGGGGGTGCAGTTCTTTCCCGGAGCCTGGCAAGGTGACCGCGCCGAGATCCAGGACCGCTACGTGGGCACCGCCTACCAAGGCGGGCTGCCGCTCGTGCACTTCAACCGGCAACTGGCAGGGCTGGATTTCGTCGCCATGGGTCCGGTGCTGGCGGAACTCGTGCGCTGGTGCATGGCCCAGGGGCAGGTGCGGGGCCATCCGCTGACGGCCGCCATCCTGTCGCGGCTGGACGCGATCCGCACGGTGTCGGACATGGCGGCGCTGGCCGGCGTGTCGACACGGCAACTGCAGCGCACGCTGAAGCAGGTCACCGGGTTCGCACCGCACGATCTGCTGAAAGTGCTGCGGCTGCAGCAGTCCTTTCGCCGCCATCATCTCGACCTGTACGCCGATCAGTCGCACTTCACCCACGCCTTCCGACAGGCCATCGGCTACACGCCGGGCCAGTACCGCAAGGCCTTCGGTGTCCGATTTCCACAAGACGGCGACGAGGGTGATGACTAGTCTCGCGGCTCCCTTGTCATTCAGGAGCATGCGATGCAAAAGCCCAACGCGATTGGCTGGTTCGACCTTTACGTCGACGACATGGGTCGAGCCACCACCTTCTACGAGACCGTCTTGCAGCGCCGGCTGGTGCCCATCGGCGACCCGACAGGCGAAACCGTGATGCACGGCTTTCCAGCCGACATGGGCGCCTACGGCGCTGGCGGCGCTCTGGTGCGCTCGCCGCATGGCCGCCCGGGCCCGGGCGGCACCATGATCTACTTCAGCGTGGATGATTGTGCGCTGGAGGCTGGCCGCGTGGCGGCGGCCGGCGGGCAGTTGTTGCGCCCGAAGTTCTCCATCGGCGAATTCGGCTGGGTGGCCCTGTGCGCCGACACCGAGGGCAACCTGTTCGGGCTGAGCTCGATGCGCTGAAACCCGGCGGCGGGCTGCGCCACCGCCGCGACTGCCGGGCGCGTCCACACGGACCGTCCTGCGGCAGGCTCATCCGAACCCGGCAAACTCACGTACAACCCCATTTCATTCTTTCGAGCTCCGCGTTCATGCGCCTGCACCCCCTTGCCCTGGCCACCCTGGCCGCCTGCACCTGCCCAGCTGCATTCGCCAACCACGGCGGCCCGGTCACTGGCGCGCCGCAGACCGTCATGGTTCAGGGCCACTACGACAACGCCGTGGGCACGCAAGACGCCGCCTCGGCCGGCACCATCCGCCGTGAACTGCTGCAAAGTCGCCCGGCGCAGCGCCCGGGCGAGGTGCTGGAATTCGTGCCCGGGGTCATCGTCACCCAGCACAGTGGCGACGGCAAGGCCAACCAGTACTTCCTGCGCGGCTTCAACCTCGACCACGGCACCGACTTCGCCACCCGCATCAATGGCATGCCGGTGAACATGCCCACCCACGGCCACGGCCAGGGCTACAGCGACCTGAACTGGCTGCTGCCGGAACTGGTGGAGCGAGTGGAATACCGCAAGGGTCCGTACTTCGCCGCCGTGGGCGACTTCGCCGCCGCCGGTTCGGCCGACATCCAGTACCTGGCCACGCTGGCCCGGCCCTTCGCGCAACTGACGCTGGGCGAAAACGCCTACCGCCGCGGCGTGGCCGGCGGCAGCATGGCGCTGGCCGAGGGCATCACCCTGCTGGGTGCCGTGGAAGCCGCCAGCGCCGACGGGCCGTGGACCGTGCCCCAGAACCTGCGCAAGCTCAACGGCGTGTTCACGCTCAGCGGTGGCACGCGGGCACAGGGCTGGCATCTCACGGCGATGGGCTACAGCGCACGCTGGACGGCCACCGACCAGGTGCCGCAGCGCCTGATCGACGCTGGCCGCTTCAACGGCCGCCCGTTCGGCCGCTTCGATTCGCTCGACCCGACGACCGGCGGCGATAGCCACCGCAGCAGCCTGTCGGGCGAATGGCACAAGGACGGCCCGGCCGGGCGCACGAACCTGTCGGCCTACGCCATCCGCTACGACCTGGACTTGAACTCGAACTTCAGCTACGCCCTGGAACGCCCCGATGACGGCGACCAGTTCAAGCAGACCGACCAGCGCACGGTGCTCGGCTTCGACGCCGAGCACATCGTCAACCACGACCTGGGCGCCTTCCCGGCACGCACCCTGGCCGGCATGCAGCTGCGCCACGACCGCATCCGCGTGGGCCTGTACGACAGCGCGGCCAGGCGCATCACGGCCACCGTGCGCGAAGACCGCGTGCGCCAGACCCAGCTGGGCCTGTTCGCGCAGACCTCGGTGGAATTCACGCCCGAGTTCCGCGCCGTCTTCGGCCTGCGGGCCGACCGGCTGCAGGCCGATGTCGACGCGCTCACGCTCCCGGCCAACGGCGGCCGCGGCAGCGACAGCCTGGTCTCGCCCAAGCTCACCCTGGTGTATGCGCTGACGCCCAAGACCGAGGTCTTCCTGAACACCGGCCGCGGCTTCCACAGCAACGACGCGCGCGGCTTCACCGCCCGCATCGACCCGAAAACGGGCGACGCCGTCGACCCGGTGCCGCCCCTGGTGGCACTGAGCGGCGCCGAGGTCGGCCTGCGCACCGAAGCCATCCCCAGGCTGCAAAGCTCCATCTCCGTCTGGGGCCTGCGCTCGGCCTCCGAGCTGGTCTACATCGGCGACGCCGGTGCCACCGAGGCCAGCCTGGGCAGCCGCCGCCGCGGCGTGGAGTTCAGCAACCGCTGGCAGCCCTTGCCCTGGTTCCTGTTCGACGCCGACATTGCCTTCAGCCACGCCCGGCTGAAGGACGGCAGCCGCATCCCCAACAGCGTCGACCGCGTGGCCAGCCTGGCCGGCACGGTGAAAGACCTGGCCGGCTGGACCGGCAGCCTGCAGTGGCGATACCTGGGCAGCGGCGCACTCACTGAAGACAACAGCGTGCGTTCCTTGCCTTCGTCCACCTTCAACCTGCGCGTGACCCGTCACTTGGGCAAGCAGGCGGCGCTGACGCTGGATGTCTTCAATCTGTTCGACCGCGAGGTCAACGACATCCAGTACTTCTATGAGTCGCAGCTGCCTGGCGAAAGCCAGGCCGTGGCCGACCGCCACGTGCACCCGGCCGAACCGCGCAACCTGCGCCTGACCCTGCAGATGAGCTTCTGAGCATGGCCCACCCGAACGCCATGCCCAGCCTGCTGGCGGCCGCCTTGCTGGCGCTGGCCGGCACGGCCCATGCCCACGACAGCTGGCTCGCACCGCTGCCCCCCACCGACCGCGGCGAAGCCGTGTTTGCCTTCGGCACGGGCAACCAGTTTCCGGTGCAGGAGATCACGATCCCGCTGCAGCAGCTGCGCAGCACCGGCTGCCGCAGCGAAGGCCTGCGGCCCACCGCCATGCGCTGGGTCGCCGACCGGCCCACGGCCGTGGTGCTGCGTTCGGCGCGGCCGGTGCCCGTGACGGCCGCGCTGACCTGCTGGGCGCAGCTCAAGCCCATCGACATCGAGATCGACGACGCCACGGTCGAGATCTACCTGAAGGAAGTGAACGCGCTGCCCGCGGTGCGCGAACGCTGGGCAGCGATACAGGCCCGCGGCCTGCGCTGGCAGGAAACCTACACCAAGCACGCCCGCATCGAGATGAATGCGGCTGAAGGCACGGTCCCGGCCAACGGCGGGGCCGACAGCGCGCCCATCGAAGGCCTGGGCATGGACATCCGCATCGAAAGCCCGCAGCCGCTGCGCGCAGGCGACATGCTGCGCGCGCAGCTGCTGCGTGACGGCCAGCCCCTGGCCGGCCTGCCGGTGGAACTGCGCAGCGACTTGAGCCCCATCGGTTTCTGGCGCACCACCGACGCCGAAGGCCGGCTGCAACTGCCCGTGCCCCTGGCCGCGCGCTGGCTGCTGCGTGCCACCGACCTGCGTCCCGCCGCGGGCCATGCCGACCAGTGGGACAGCCGTTTCGTGACGCTGGCATTCGAGGTTCTGTCCAGGCGCTGAAACAAGGCCGCAGGCTGGCAGCCGAATGCGTGCCGGTCGGCCCCCGAAACGGGGCTGGCCTGCACGCTGGAGGCGCCTGAACGCCCTCGTCAGTTCACCGGCAGCGGCGCCGCGGTCTCGCTGGTCGGCGGTACCGCGGCGTCGATGTTCAGCGGCGCGTCGCGTTCAGACGGCGCCAGGCCGCCGATGAAGGCCACGAAAGCCTGGATCGACGCCGTGGCGCCGGGCGGCACCACGCCGCTGGGGGCCGCCGGTGCAGCAGGTGCCTCGGCATCGTCGTAGGACGACGAGCCACCGCAGGCCGCCAGCAGCGTGGCGGCCCCGATCAGCAAGGCGGGAAGGGTCTTGCGCATGCTCATTTCCTTCTTCGGCTTCAACGGCTGCCCGGCAGCGGCGTGTTCAGGTAGGGGAAGCCCGGCAGCAGCGGCACCGCGGCCTGGTCGACGGCGTCGTGCAGCGCGAAGGCGGTGTTGCCCAAGGGCACCTGCGAAGGGTTGCAGGCCGCACCAAAACCCAAGGCGTTGGTGTTGCCATTGGCCATGCACAGGCCGCCCATCACCGCCACCAGCGAGATGTCGACGACGTCGTCCTTCGGCCGGCGGCCGTTCGGGTAGCCGGCGTTGTCGCTGCCGCCGGCCAGGATGTTGCCGACGACGCCCAGCCGGTTCTGCTGCGCGAAGGGCACGGGTGCGATCGAGGTGTTCAGGCGCAGCATCTCCGAGGCCACCCCATTGGCTGGCCGGTTCACGCCCGTGATGCCGGTGAGGAAGGTGGTGACGAGGTCGTTGCGCGGAAAGTTGCGCGGTGCGGTGTTCGGCAGGGCCAGAGCAATCTCCAGCAGGGCCGGCAGGCTGGGGTGGGTCACGTACTCGGCAAACTGGCCGTCGCCGCTGGGCACCGAGGCATTGAACTTGTCCTTGTCCTTCAGGCCGATGACGACCTCGTTGACCAGGGGCATGCCCAGGCGCGAGACCTGCACCCAGGCGCCGCCGGGCTTCTCGCTGGCCTGGTGGCCAGCAGGCGGGCTGGGGTTCAGCAGGCGGGCCTGGCGCAGGCTGGCGCTGGTCCAGCCGCCGACGACGGGCTCGTTGCCGGCCACCAGGCAGCTGCGGTGCACCTCCACGGCCAGCGAAGTGACGTTCTTGTCGCCAATGGTGTTGGGCAATGCGCCGATGTTGGCCGGGTTGGTGATCACGGCCACGGGGGCGTTGACCAGGTCGAAGATGGTGCCTAGGTTGACGGCGAAGCTCTCCTGGCGCTGGCCCACGAAGACACGGGCCGGAATGCCGCAGCCAGGGATGTTGACGGTGTGGATGTGCCGCGCGGCATAGCCGGCGTAGTCGGGAATCGTCTTCACACCGATGTTGTCCACGGGCTTGTCGAACGCGGTCGCGCCGGTGGACGCATTCGTCACCGCGCTGGCGCTGCCGGTGCGGCGGTCGCCGCGCACCAGGGTCACGCTGAAGGTTTCGGCCAGATTCAGGCTGGCGTCGCGCACCTGGGTCACCGAACCCGCCTGGACCAGCGGAATCGCGACGTTCCTGCCACCCACGGGCAGCGTGATGCCGGCACCGCCTGCGGCCAGGGTGTTGGTGAAGCGGAACTGGAAAGTCAGGTCTTCCTTCGCGTCGCCGTTGTTGTCGACGTGAATCTCGTACAGCGCGTTCGGGTCCAGGCTGAAGTAGTTCGGGCCGCCGTAGGCGTCCTGCAGCGGCTGGTAGTTGGCGATCAGCGTCACGAAGTCGCTGCGGCCGGTCTCGTAGCTGCGGAACATGTAGAAGTCGGTGCCGTCCACTTTCGGGCTGGTGGTGATGAACGGGGCTTCGCGGTGGCTGGAAGCGCCCGCGCTGGCGGCGCAGGCCAGCAGCACGGCGGCCAGCAGCGGGGTGGTGGCAAAGCGGGTCGAGGTCATGGCAGATTCCTGGGGCTGGGCGTTGGGCTGGAATGGAGTCACGCTGTGCGGTGACCTCAGCCCATACGCGGCCTTCGGAAGACTGGATGCAAGGCCGGCGGGTTCAGCCTGCTGCTGTTGCGGCGGCAGGCAAGCCGTAGGGGTCTTCGAAACCCAGCTTGAGCAGGATGCTGGTTTCCAGGCTCTCCATGGCCTGGGCGTCGGCTTCGCCGGTCTCGTGGTCCCAGCCCTGGGCGTGCAGCGTGCCGTGCACCAGCAGGTGGGCGTAGTGGGCCTGCAGCGACAGACCCAGGTCCTGCGCCTCGCGTTCCACCACGGGGGCACACAGCACCAGGTCAGCCTGCACCACGGGAGCCTGGGTGTAGTCGAAAGTCAGCACGTTGGTGGCGTAGTCGCGGCCGCGGTAGCTGCTGTTCAGCGCCTGGCCTTCTTCGGCACCGACGATGCGCACCGTGATCTCGCCCGGCGCCAGCAGCGCCGCGCGAACCCAGCGTGCCACGCGATGGCGCGGCAGCAGGGCGCGGTGGCGCGCGTCTGCGAACTGCAGCGAAAGCTGCAATGGCGGCTGCCTGGTGCGGGGCTCGGAGGGCCTTGCCGGGTGCGCCACCGTCAACGCCCGGCTCCAACGCCCGGATCAGCGCCCGGCATTCGGACCCGGGCGCACGCGGTCGTAGGCTTCGACGATGCGGGCCACCAACGGGTGCCGCACCACGTCCTGCGCACCGAAGTGGGTGAAGGCGATGCCGTCGACACGGCGCAGGATGTCCTGCGCGTCCACCAGCCCGCTGGGCTGGTCGGCAGGAAGGTCGACCTGGCTGGTGTCGCCGGTCACCACGCATTTGCTGCCGAAGCCGATGCGCGTGAGGAACATCTTCATCTGCTCGCGCGTGGTGTTCTGCGCTTCGTCGAGGATGACGAAGGCATGGTTCAGCGTGCGCCCGCGCATGAAGGCCAGCGGCGCGATCTCGATCAGCTGCTTTTCGAACGCCTTCGTCACGCGGTCGAAACCCATCAGGTCGTAGAGTGCGTCGTACAGCGGGCGCAGGTAGGGGTCGACCTTCTGCGCCAGGTCGCCCGGCAGGAAGCCCAGGCGTTCGCCGGCTTCCACCGCCGGGCGCGTGAGCACGATCCGCTGCACACCCTGGCGTTCCAGTGCGTCCACGGCGCAGGCCACGGCCAGGAAGGTCTTGCCGGTGCCGGCCGGGCCGATGCCGAAGGTGATGTCGTGGCGCAGGATCTGGCGCAGGTACTGCGACTGGTTGGCGGTGCGGCCGCTCAGGTCGGCGTGGCGGGTGTGCAGCACCACCGGCGCGTCATCGTCATGGGCGACGGAGCCGCGTTCGCCCACGGCCGCCAGCGTGGGGCCGGGCAGCGCCTGCTTCAGCGCCAGCTGCAGGCTGCGTTCGCCAATGGGCGCGCGCGCACGTTCGTACAGTTCGTCGAGCAATTGCGCCGTGCGCTCGACGGCGTCGCGTGCGCCTTCGATGCGGAAACTGGCGTCACGCCGGGCCAGCGTCACCTGCAGTGCCGTTTCGATGCTTCGCAGGTGCGCATCAAGTGGCCCGCACAGATGGGCCAGGCGGCGGTTGTCGGCAGGTTCGAGTTCGTGGCGTCTGATCACGGCGGGCTTGGGCATTTGCACACGGGACCTTCATTCTGGCAGCAGGGGCCGCCGGCAGGGGGCCGGCCCGCCGGGCAGAATCAACGGCTGCATGCCGACGACCCTGAAACTGCTGTCATTGCTGTTCCCGCGGGCCTGCTGGCTGCTGGCCTGGTGCCTGGCCGCCCTGCTGCCCGTCCAGGTCCAGGCCCAGACCTTGACCATCACCGCCGCTCTGGCTGCGCCCGGCGAAACGGCGCTGTTCCCTGCCGCCAGCCCGGCCCAGCCCGTGGCCCTGCCCGACGAATGGGCGGCCACGCGCTACGGATTCGCCGGTTCGCTGTGGTACCGCGTGACCTTCACCCCCCCGGGCAACCTGGCTGGCGGCGAACTGCTGGCGCTGTACATCGATCATGTCTGCAGCAATTACCGGGTGCTGCTGAACGGCCAGGAGATCGCCAGCGGCGGGCGCATGACGCCGCCGCTGACGCACAACTGCAACCACCCGCAGCTGATCACCCTGCCCGGCGCCTTGCTGCGTGCCGAGGCCAGCACGCTGGACATCCAGGTGGCCGGACACCGGCTGGCCGAGGTGGGCTCGCGCCAGCGCGCCGGCGGCTTGTCGGAACTCGTGATCGGCCCGCAAAGCGAGATGGCCGCCCGCCACGCCCAGCGCACGGCCCTGTCGGTGACGGCGCCGCAGGCGGTGGGGGCGACGCTGATGCTGATGGGCGGCTTCATGTTCGTGCTGGGCTTCATCAACCGCCAGGAAAGCCACCTGGCCTACTTCGGCGCGCTGTCGGTGGGCTGGGCCCTGCTCGACCTGCGGCTGTGGCTGCGCACGCTGCCGCTGTCGCATTCCACGGCCGAATTCCTGCTGATCACGGTGCTGGGCTTCATCACCTGGGCGGCGGTGCAGTTCCTGCTGCGCTATGGCGGCGTACGCCTGGCCACGGTCGACCGTGCGCTGCCGGCGCAGGCTGCGCTGCTGCCGCTGAGCCTGCTGATGGCCGGGCCCGAGCACCTGCGCAAGGTGGCCACGGTCTGGTATGCGGTGCTGCTGGCCGAGGTGGTGGTGGCTTCGGCGTGGTACCTGTGGCGGGAAAGGCCGCGCCGTTCCTTCTGGCTGATGGGCCCGCTGCTGCTGGCCATGGCCGTGGCCGGCATCATCGAACTGGTGGCCCAGCGCACCGGCCAAAGGCCTTTGGCAGCCCACGTGGCGGCCCTGATCGCACCCGTCTTGTTCGTCATCGTCGGCTTGCGGCTGGTGCAGCAGCAGGGGCGCGCGCGCCAGACCATCGAACAAGACAAGGTGCTGCTGGAGCAGCGCGTGGCCGAAGCCGCGGCCGAGATCGAGAACAACTATCGCCAGCTCAGCGAACTGCGCGTGGAACAGGTGACCGAACGCGAGCGCAAGCGCATCGCCGCCGACCTGCACGACGACCTGGGGGCCAAGCTGCTGACCATCGTGCACACCAGTGAGAGCGAGCGCATCAGCACCCTGGCGCGCGAAGCCCTGGAAGAGATGCGCCTGTCGGTGCGCGGCCTGACAGGCAAGGCCGTTCGCCTGGGCGACGCCCTGGGCGACTGGCGCGCCGAAGTCGTGTCGCGGCTGAACCAGGCCGGCATCGAAGGCGAGTGGGACGCACCCGAAGACCTGCCGCAGCGCCTGTCGGCCCGCGCCTACGTGCAGACCACGCGCATCCTGCGCGAGGCCACCAGCAACATCATCAAGCACAGCAATGCCACCCTGTGCACCATGAAATGCAGCATCACCGACGGCGACCTGCTGTTCGTGGTGCAGGACAACGGCGACGGCATCGCCCCCGAAACCGAAGGCCGCCTGGACCGAGGCCACGGCCTGGCCAGCATGAAGAACCGGGCCAAGCAACTGCAGGGGCAATGCCTGATCGAGAGCAGCCCGGGCTACGGAACCGTGATACGCCTCACGGTTCCGCTGGACCGCGCCACCGAGGCCTCCTGAAAGACAGGGCCACGCCGATAAGATGACATCCGATCGAATGGGAAACCCCGCATGAAGACGATTCTGCTGCTCGAAGACCTGCCCGAGATCCGGGTCTGGTTGCGCAAGCTGGTGCTGCAGGTGTTTCCCGGGGCCCACCTGTCGGAAAGCGCACGCGTCGGCGACGCCATCGAACTGGTCTCGGCCGTGAAGTTCGACCTGGCGCTGATCGATCTGGGCCTGCCCGACGGCAGCGGTGTCGACGTGGTGAGCAAGCTGCGCGAAGTGCAACCCGACGCCCAGAGCGTGGTCGTCAGCATCCACGACGACGACGAGCACCTGTTTCCGGCGCTGCAGGCCGGCGCCTTCGGCTACATCCTGAAGGAACAGGCGCGTGAGCTCATCACCGAGCAGCTGCAACGCATCAGCCAGGGCGAGCCGCCACTCAGCCCCAGCATCGCCCGCCGGGTGATGGCCTACTTCAGCGCCAAGGCCAAGCCGCAGCCGAGCAACGGCCACGCCATGCCCAACGTCAACCTGACCGACCGCGAAAGCGAAGTGCTGCTGCGCGTGGCCAAGGGCTACACCCTGCCCGAGATCGGCGTGCAGCTGGGCCTGAGCCGCCACACGATTGCCGACTACGTGAAGCAGATCTACCGCAAGCTGAACGTGAGTTCGCGCGCCGAAGCGGCGCTGGAAGCGCAGCGGCTGGGCTTGTTCCGCTAGACCGGTTCACACGCCGCCTCGACCTCGTCCAGGCTGCGGGCAATGTGCGGGCCCAGCACCCGGGCGCCCTGCTCGGTGACGAGCACGTCGTCCTCGATGCGGATGCCGCCGAAACCCATGTGGCGGCCCAGCGCGTCGTAGTCGATCAGGTCGGCATGCAGGCCCTGCGCCTGCCACTGTTCGGCCAGCCAGGGGTTGAAGTAGATGCCCGGCTCCACCGTCACCACGAAACCCGCCTGCACCGGGCGCGCCAGGCGCAGGTAGCGGTGGCCGGGCAATGGGCTGCGCGCCTGGCCTTCGCCGTAACCCACCTGCGCTTCGCCCAGGCCTTCCATGTCGTGCACGTCCAGGCCCAGCAGGTGACCGGTGCCGCAGGGAAAGACGATGGCGTGCGCGCCGCGTGCCACGGCCTCGGCCGCATTGCCGCGCATGAAGCCCAGGCCGATCATGCCGTCGACCAGCACACGGCAGGCCTGTTCGTGGACCTCGCGGTAGGGCACGCCCGGCCGCAGCAGCGCGATCGCTTCCTGCTGGGCCGTCAGCACCAGGCGGTACAGGTCGACCTGCAACGGGGTGAAGCGGCCCGAGGCCGGAATGGTGCGGGTGATGTCCGAGGCGTAGCCCAGCGGCGATTCCGCGCCGCTGTCGTTGACGACCAGGTCGCCGGCCTTCAGCGTCTGGTCGTGGCGGTGGTTGTGCAGGATCTCCCCGCGGCGGCTGAAGATCACCGGGTAGGCCATGTGCAGCCCGCGTGCCGCCACCAGGCCTTCCATCGCCCCCACCAAGGCCTGCTCGGCCACGCCCACCCGGGCGCTGCGCAGGGCCAGCAGGTGCATGTCGCGCGTGGTGTGCAGGGCCTGTTCGATCTGCGCCACTTCGTCGGGCGACTTCACGGCGCGCATGTCGATCACGGCGCGCAGCAGCGCCGCGCTGATGCCGCTGCATTCGCTGCCGCCGTCATGGCCACGCGCCACGGGCAGGCGGTGCACGCTGCGGCCCTGGGCCTGTGCCTGGTCCAGCAACGCCTGCAGGTCGGCCAGCGGCGCGTGCCGGTCGATGCCGGCGCTGGCGGCGTGCTGGGCGCGGCTGGCGGTGGGGCCGGTCCAGACGATGTCGTCGGGGTGCGGTTCGGGGGCGAGCAGCGTGGCCTGGCCGCTGTCGCAGTCCAGCAGCAGGGCGATGTCGGGCAGGGCCAGCCCGCTGAAGTAGAGCAGGGTCGAGTCCTGCCGGAAGCGGTAGCAGTTGTCGCGGTAGTTGATGGGGCTCTCGGCATGCCCGGGCAGCAGCACCAGGCCGTGGCCGACCCGGCGCGCGAGTTCGGCGCGGCGTTGGCGGTAGGTGTGTTCGTCGATCATGTGAAGCGCGCAGGGTTGAAGGGCCGCAGGTCCAGGGGCGCCGGGTGGCCGGCTGCCAGCGCCGCCACGATCTCGGCCGTGGCGGCCGATTGCGTGAGACCCAGGTGGCCGTGGCCAAAGGCGTAGGTGATGCGCGCGTCGGCACGGGCCGGGCCGATGGCGGGCAGCGAATCGGGCAGCGAAGGCCGGAAACCCATCCAGCGCGTGCCGCCTTCGGTCTTCAGGCCGGGCAGGAAGCGCCGGGCTTTGGCCAGCAGCACGTCGGCGCGCCGGTAGTCGGGCGGGGCCCGCAGGCCGGCCAGTTCCACCGCACCGCCCACGCGCACGCCGCCGGCGATGGGCGTGACGACGAAGCCATGGCCAGGGAAGCTGAGCTGGCGTTGCAGGTCGAAGGCCCCGGCAGGCAGCGTGGTGTTGTAGCCGCGCTCGGTTTCCAGCGGGATGCGCTCGCCCAAGGTCTGCGCCAGCCGGTGCGACCAGGCGCCCGCCGCCACCACCACGCCCTGCGCCTGCAGCTGCCGGCCGTCGTCCAGCACCAGGGCCACGTGGCCGGGCCGGGGCTGCAGCGCCTGCACCGTGGCCTGGCGCAGCCGCCCGCCGGCCGCTTCGAACGCGGCGGCCACGGCCTGGCACAGCTGCAGCGGGTCGGTGATGGTGTGCCAGCCGGGCACGAAGGTGGCGGCCACCAGCGCCGGGCTCAGGCCGGGTTGCCAGGCGGCCAGGGCCGCCGCACCGTGGGCGTGTTCGAAAGCGATGCCGTGTTCGGCGCGCAGCTGCCAGGCCGGCAGCGCGGCTTGCCACTCGGCTTCACTTTCGTACAGATGCAGGTTGCCGCCCGTGCGCAGCATGTCGGCGGCCCCGGCGGCCTGCAGCAGGCGCAGCGTGGCCGGCGCGGCCAGCTGCATCAGGGCCACCTGGGCCTGGATGCTGGCCGCAAAAGCCGCCGGCCGGCTGGCCCGCCAGAAGCGCAGCAGCCAGGGCAGCAAGGTCCACAGGTAGGCGGGGCGCAGCGCCAGCGGGCCCAGCGGGTCGAGCAACCAGCGCGGCACCTGGGCCAGGATGCCGGGCGAAGCCATCGGCAGCACGTCTGAAAAGGCATAGGCCCCGGCATTGCCGCGACTGGCCTCGGCGGCCACGCCCTGGCGGTCGAGCAGCAGCACGGCATGGCCCTGGCGGCGCAAGGCGAAAGCGCAGCTGAGACCGACGATGCCCGCGCCGATGACGACCCGGTCGGCCTGCAGTTCGGCCGGCGTGAGCGGGGGCAAGGCTGGCGGCTGCGCCAAGGCCGTCAAGCCAGGCCCCAGGCGAAGGGGTCCTTCGGGTCGAAGACCAGGGTGGCGTCCAGCGTGACATGGGCGCTGCCGTGGATGAAGGGCAACACCTGCCCGGGTGCATCGGCTGCGGGCTGATAGTGCGCGTCGAAGACGCTGCCGATCACGCTTTCCTGGTGCCACACCACGCCGGGTGCCAGGTCGCCGTCGGCGGCCAGGCAGGCCAGCTTTGCGCTGGTGCCGGTGCCACAGGGCGAACGGTCGTAGGCCATGCCCGGGCACAGCACGAAGTTGCGGCCATGGTGGCGCGGGTCCTGGGCCGGGCCGACGAGTTCGATGTGATCGATCTCGGCGCCGCCCGCGCCCGTGATGCCGGCGGCCACCAGTGCCCGGCGCATGGCTTCCGATCGAGCCGTGAGCAGCGCGACATTGCCCGCCGACAGGTCCAGGCCATGGTCGGCGCACAGGAAGAACCAGTTGCCGCCCCAGGCCACGTCGCCATGCACCCGGCCCAGGCCCGGCACGTCCACCGGCACCGCCTTCGCATGGCGGTAGGCGGCGACGTTGGCCACCGTGACGCTGCCGTCTTCATGCAGGGTGGCCTGCACCGTGCCCACGGGGGTGTCGATGGCATGCACGCCGGGCTGGATGCGCCCCAGGTAGGCCAGCGTGGCCACCAGGCCGATGGTGCCGTGGCCGCACATGCCGAGATAGCCCACGTTGTTGAAGAAGACGACGCCGCACAGGCTGCCGGCGTGTTCGGGCGGGCACAGCAGCGCGCCCACCAGCACGTCGGAGCCGCGCGGCTCGTTCATCAGCGCGCGCCGCCAGGGGTCGTGCTGGGTGCGAAAGCGCTCGCGCCGCTCCGCCAGCGGGCCCGTGCCCAGGTCGGGGCCGCCGCTGACGAGCAGCCGCGTGGGCTCGCCACCGGTGTGGGAGTCGACGATGCGGGCGGGGGTGGGGCTGGGATCCTGGCTCTGCGTCATGGCCCATAGGATTGCATAAAGTCCGGGTTGCGATGCACCTGCAGACCTGGCCGGCCGCAGCTGCAGCCCCGCCACCCAGCCACCCAGCCCACCAAGGACCGACATGAGCGCAGCCGTCAACTGGCAAGGGGTCTTCCCCGCCGTCACCACGCAGTTCCACGACGACTTCTCGCTGGACATCGACGCCACCGCCCGGGTCATGGCGGCGCTGGTGCGCGACGGCGTGTCCGGCCTCATCGTCTGCGGCACGGTGGGCGAGAACACCTCGCTGTCGCGCAGCGAAAAGGCGCAGATCATGGAAGCCGCGGTGGCCGTGGCTGCCGGCCGCGTGCCGGTGATCTGCGGCGTGGCCGAATTCACCAGCGCCTTTGCCATCGACACCGCGCGCGAGGCGCAGCGCCTGAAGCTCGACGGCATCATGCTCATGCCGGCCCTGGTGTATTCGTCCAAGCCGCACGAGTCGGCCGCGCACTTCCGCACCGTGGCCAAGGCGGTGGACCTGCCGGTGATGGTCTACAACAACCCGCCGGTCTACAAGAACGACATCACCCCCGACATCCTGGCCAGCCTGGCCGACTGCGACAATATCGTCTGCTTCAAGGACAGCAGCGGCGACACCCGGCGCTTCATCGACACCCGCAACCGGGTGGGCGACCGCTTCGTGCTCTTTGCCGGCCTGGACGACGTGGTGGTGGAAAGCGTGGCCATGGGCGCGGTGGGCTGGGTGTCGGGCATGTCCAACGCCTTCCCGCGTGAAGGCGAGACGCTGTTTCGCCTGGCCCGGGCCGGGCGCCTGGCCGAACTGATGCCCTTGTACGAGTGGTTCATGCCGCTGCTGCACCTGGACGCGCGGCCCGACCTGGTGCAGTGCATCAAGCTCTGCGAGCACCTGGTGGGCCGGGGCACCTGGCGCACCCGGCCGCCGCGGCTGGCGCTGCAGGGCGAAGACCGTGCGCACGTGGAACAGGTGATGGCCGCGGCCCTGGCGCGCCGGCCGGCGCTGCCCGACGTGGGCCTGCCCGCGGGGGGCTGACACCACCAGCCGCCGGCCGGCTCAGCGTTCCTGGAACGCTTCCTGCGACTTCAGCAATGGCCGCAGCAGGAAGCCCAGCACCGAACGCTCCCCGGTGCGGATCTCCACCTGCCCGGTCATGCCGGGCAGCACCGGCAGGACCTTGCCACCACCTTGCAGCGTCGAGCCGTCGGCGTGCACCATGGCGCGGTAGTAGGTGCCTTCGGGCGTGGCGGCGCGGTCGGGGTCGCCCAGGGCATCGGGGCTGATCGAGTAGACCGTGCCTTTGAGGCCGCCGTAGACCGTGAATTCATAAGCCGACAGCTTGATCTGGACCTTCTGGCCCACGCGCACGAAGCCGATGTCGGCCGGCTTCACACGCGCTTCGACCAGCACGCGCGGGCCCAGCGGCAGGATCTCCATCACCGGCGCGCCGGGCGAGACGACACCGCCGATGGTGTTGCTGCGGATCTGCTTGACCACGCCCCGCACCGGCGAGGTGAGCGTGGTGCGCTTGAGCATGTCGTCGCGCACCACCAGCTGCTCTTCCAGCAGGGCCAGTTCGGTCCGCACCCTCACCAGCTCGCTGGACGCGTCCTGGCGGAAGCGGTTCACACGTTCCTGGGCCTGCAGGTTCAGGTCGTTGACCTGGCGGCGCAGGCGCATCACCTCGACTTCGCTCATCAGGCCCTTGGCCGACATGCTCTCGGCCACGCCCAGCTCACGCTGCAGCAGCGCCACGCTGCGCCGGGTGCTGGCCACGGCCTCGTCGACGGCCCGCTCGCGCGCGCCGTAGCTTTCGGTTTCGCCCTGGACGATGGCGCGAGACGCCAAGACTTCGGGCGGAAACACCAGCGGCCTGCCGCTGGCCTCGGCCTGCAGGCGGGCCACCGCGGCTTTCAAGGCCAGGCGCTTGGCCTGGCCTTCGGCCTGCTGTGCCTCGAAGCGCGTGGGGTCCAGCACCGCCAGTGGCTGGCCCGGCTGCACCTGCTGGCCTTCACGCACCATCACCTGCCGCAGGATGCCGCCTTCCAGGCTGGCGATGACCTGCTCCCGGCCATCAGGCACCACCCGGCCATTGGCCCGCGTGACGATGTCGACTTCTGCCGTGGCCGCCCAGCCTACCGCCACCACCACCACCACCAGCATCAGGTAGACGGCATACATCGCCGCCGGCGCCGGCTCGACCACCTGCGCGCCCCCGACGGCGCTGACGTAGGGCACATCGCTGCTGCGAAGCTCGGGCCGGCGCTGACGCTTGAACAGGCTCACAGCGCCGCCTGCCGTTCCTGCGGCTGCGCCGCGGGATGCTGCACCACGTTGCTGGCGGGTGCGGCGCCGGGCGGGCGCGCGCCGGACAAGGCCGCCAGCACCTGGGCCTTCGGCCCGTCCATCACCAGCTTGCCGGCGTCGATGACGGCGATGCGATCGACGAGTTCCAGCACCGCCGGGCGGTGCGTCACCATGATCAGCGTGCAGCCCCCGCAGGCCGCCTTCAGCTGGCGCAGGAAGGCGACCTCGCTTTGTGCGTCCATCGAACTGGTGGGCTCGTCCATCAGCAGCACCGTGGGCTTCATCACCAGGCAGCGTGCCAGCGCCACCAGCTGCCGCTGGCCACCCGAGAGCAGGGTGCCGGCCTCGCCCACCGGCAGTTCCCAGCCCTGCGGGTGGGCCGCGACGAGACGGTCCAGGCCGGTCAGGCGCGCGACTTCGGCCAGGCGGCCGGCGTCGGCGCCCGGGCGGTCGAGCAGCACGTTGTCGCGCAGCGTGCCGCTGAACAGGCGCGGGTCCTGGCTGACGAAGCCGACCCGGGCGCGGTAGTCGGCCGGGTCGATCTGCCGCAGGTCCATGCCATCGGCTTCGACCATGCCTTCGCTGGGCAGGTACAGGCCGGCCAGCAGGCGCAGGATGGTGCTCTTGCCGGAACCGATTCGGCCCAGCAGCGCAACCCGTTCGCCGGGCGCAAAGCGCAGGTTCACGCCCTTCAGCACGCGCGGGCCGCCGCCGGGGGTGGCGTCCTGGACACCGCTGCCGGCAATCGGCTGGCTCGGGTAGGAAAACGACGCGTCGATCAAGCCCAGCGCACCGCTCAGCTCGCGCTTGGGCACGTAGGTTCGGCCGGGTTCACGGTCGACGGGCTGGCGCATCACGTGGTCCAGTGCGCGCATGGCGGCGCGTGCGCCCTGGTAGCGCGTGGCCAGCTGCACCACGCTCGACAGCGGCGCCACGGCGCGCGTGGCGAACATCACGGCGCCGATCAGTGCGCCGCCGGTGAGTGTCTTGTCGGCGATGAGGAAGACGCCGATGACCATCATCACCATCGTGATGAGTTGCTGCGACACGGCCGAGATGTTCATCGTCCAGGCACTGATGCGGCGTGAATGCAGCATCGCGGTGGCGGCTCCGGCAGTGGCTTCTTCATAGCGCCGCAGAAAGCGACCCTGCGCGCCGGCAGCCTTCACGTCTTCCAGGCCGTCGACCGACTCGACCAGCACGCCATGCAGGTCGGCCTGCTCGGCCTGGTGGGTGTTCATCGCGCGCCGCAGGCTGCCCTGGATCAGCACCGACATGCCGATCAGCAGCGGAATGGCCAGCACCAGCACCCAGCCCAGCGGGCCGGCAATGACGAAAGTCATGGTCACGAACAGCAGGATGAAAGGCAGGTCCGACAGCGCCGCCAGCGTGGCCGAGGCAAAGAACTCGCGCACCTGTTCCACCTGCGCCAGGTGGTGGGCATAGGCACCGCTGGACGCCGGCCGGTTTTCCATGCGGATGCCCAGGGTCTGGCGGAACAGCGTGGCGCCGATGATCAGGTCGGCCTTGCGGCCGGCCATGTCGATGAGGTAGGCGCGCAGCTGGCGCGAGATCAGGTCGAACACCAGCGCCAGGGCACTGGCCGTGGCCAGCGCGCCCAGCGTGACGAAGGCCTGGTGCGGAATGACCTTGTCGAAGATCACCGACGTGGCCAGCCCCGTCACCAGCATCAGCACGTTCGACAGCAGCGCTGCCAGCAGCGCGCCGCGGTAGTAAGGCACGAAGCGGCGCAAGGTGCCCCAGAGCCAGTGGCTGCCGGGGTCGCGCAGCGCAGCCGCGTCCTGGCCTGGGCCCTGCCCGGCAGCCGGCGTCGCCAGCGGCGTGGCCACCAGCGCGATGCCGGTGTATTCCTGCAGCAATTCGTCTTCGCTGGCGGTGCAGGCGTGGTGCTCGCGGCCGGGCATGACGATGTCGTAGCGGCGCGGGTCGTCGGCATGGCGGGCCACGACGATGCAGGCATCGCCTTCCTTGAGCAGCAGTATCGCGGGCAGCAGCAGGTGGTGCATCGCGGCCAGCGGGCGCTGCACCAGGCCGGCGCTGTAGCCGGCTTGGTGCAGGGCCAGGAGTGCCTGGTCCGGGCCCAGCCGGCCGGTGCGCGCCTGGCCGGCCAGCAAGGACTCGGGCGTGCGTTCGCGGCCGTGATGGCGCGTCAGCCAGCTGATGGCGTGCGCCAGCGCATCGTTGTCGCTGTCCCAGCCCGTTTCCGCGGGCGGGGGCTGGGCAGTGCCGGGTAAAGGGGCGGGCTCGCTCATCGCAGGGCTTCAGCGGGGCAGTGTCAGCAAAGCCGCGGCAGGGCCCTGGCGCGGGTGGCTTGGACCAGGTCTTCGAAGGCCGACTCGATGTCGCGCACGATCTGCGGCACGTCGAACAGCGGGCTGGTGCGCGCGTGTTCGGCCAGGTAGCGCTTGAGCGAGGCCACGCGCGCGGGCGTGCGGCCCAGCGTGATGGCCAGGCGTTCGTAGTCGGCCAGGCTGTCGGTGACGAGGTCGGGCAGGCCCACGGCGTGCAGCAGGCTGCCGGCCATGCGGCTGATGTAGGTGCGGCCGGCGCGGGTGAGGATGGGCGTGCCCATCCACAGCGCGTCGCTGGCGGTGGTGCCGGCGTTGTAGGGGAAGGTGTCCAGCACCAGGTCGGCCAGCTGGAAGCGCGCCAGGTACTCGGCCGGCGCGACACGCGGCGCGAACACCAGGCGGCTGCGCGCGACGCCGGCCGCGTCGGCCGCGTTCAGCATGTTCGCGCGCGCGGTGTCGTTGTCGGCCAGCAACCACAACACGCTGCCAGGCACGGCCTGCAGGATGCGCAGCCAGGCGGCGAACATCTCGGCGGTGAACTTGTGGTTGTTGTTGAAGCTGCAGTAGACGAAGGCGCCTTCGGGCAGGCCGTAGGTGCTGCGCAGCGGCAGCGGAGCCACCTGGCGCTGGCGGTCGCTGACCTGGAAGCAGTGCGGCAGGTAGACGGGCCGTTCGGTGCAGTAGGGCAGCAGTTCGGGCGGCATCACGAACCGGTCGGCCAGCATCCAGTCCACGCCCGGCAGGGCGCTGGTGCCGGGCAGGCCCAGATAGCTCAGCTGCACCGGTGCCGCGCGCCAGCCCAGGATGCCCGGGCGGGCTCCGCTGGTCAGGCCCTGCAGGTCCACCAGCACGTCGATGCCGGCCTGGGCGATGAGCTTGGCCGCGGTCTGGTCGTCGACGCCGGCCAGACGCACATGATGGTCCAGCGCCTTCAGGATGCGCTGGCGCTGCGGCTGCTGCGATTCCACCGTCCAGTCGAAGGCCCAGATCTCGAAACGGCTGCGGTCGTGCAGTTCGAACAGCTCGGCCGTGAGCAGGCCCACCGCATGGGTGTGCAGGTCGCCGCTGAGGTAGCCCACGCGGATGCGGGCGTCCTTGTCCGGGTCGCGCGCCGGCGCCTGGCCGTGCAGCGGCAGCACTCCGGTGGGCTTGGCCACGCGTTCGTGCACGAAGCGCTGCGCCGTCAGCAGCTGCAGGGCGGGGTCGTCGCTCAGGCCCATCATCGCCAGCAGCGAGGTGCCCAGCAGGAACTGGTTCGGCGTGACTTCGCCGACCGGCAGGTCGTGCGGCCAGGCGCATTGCTTCTGGCGGATGTGGATGTAGTGCTGGATGACGTCGAACTGGCCGGCGCGCAGTTCCAGGCTGCGGCGCATCAGGGCTTCGGACTCGGGGAAACGCTTGGCGGTCTCGAGCATGCGCGCGCTGTTGTTCAGCGCGTGCAGCCGGTGCTCGGTGGACGGGGCGGGCTCGGCGTCGAACACCTGGCGCCAGGTGGCCAGGGCGGCGTCGGTCTCGCCACGGCGCTCGTGCACATGCCCCAGGTTCAGCAGAGCCGGGGCGAAGCCAGGGGCAAGGTCCAGCGCCTGGCGGTAGGCGGCTTCGGAAGCTGCTTCCTGGCCCAGGGTCGACAGCAGGGTGCCCCAGTTGAAGCAGGCCACGTGGCGCAGCTGCGAGGTGCTCGCCGCAATCCAGGTCTCGTACAGCTTCGCCGCCTGGGCCGGCTGGCCGGCCGCCTGCAGCCGTCCGGCCTGGTCCATCAACGCGGGCAGGCTGAGCGTGGCCATGTCGGCCACGGGAGGGCCGGCCGGCGCTGACTGTTCGGTGATGGTGTGCATGGGGCCGCAATGCGGAATGACAGTTGTTCCGCATGCTATGGAGCCGGGGTGCGCGCCAGCGGGCGAACAGCAGCCCGAAAGCGGGTCATTTCCCGTGACGGCCACCCAGGGAAAGATGGGGCGGCGGCGGTTGGCCGGCCTGCAGGAGGCTGCGCACGCGCAGGGCTGCGCAAGCTGCGCGGCCGGCTGGTTGATCGACCAGCGCTCCGGGCGAAACGACTTCAGGCTGCCGTTCGAAGTCTTTCCCGCCCGCCCACCGAAGACGAACCCCTGACTACCGGTTCATCCAGCCCATTGCCGACGGCAGCCAGGTGGCAATGGCCGGAAACAGGAACACGATCACCACCGCCGCCAGCTGCATGTAGATGAAGGGCCAGACGCCGCGGTAGATCTCGCGCGTCTGCACTTCCGGCGGAGCCACCCCGCGGAAGAAGAACAGGCTCCAGCCTACCGGCGGCGTGAGGAAGCTGGTCTGCATGTTGATGCAGATCAGCGCCGCCAGCCAGACCATGTCCACACCCTGCGACACGAAATAGGGCAGGAACAGCGGCAGCACGATGTAGCTGATCTCGGCCCACTCCAGCAGCACGCCGGCCAGGAACAGCACACCCATGAAGAACAGGATGTCGGTGGTGGTGCCGCCGGGTATGAGGTCGAACAGGCCCTGGATCAGCCGCTCGCCGCCCAGCCCGCGGAAGGCCAGGCTGAAGGCCTGCGCCGTCATGATGACGAAGAAGATCATCACGCTGGTGGTCAGCGTGTCGCGGCAGGTGTCGCTCAGCACCTTCCTGTTCATCTTGCCGCTCAGGGTGACGATGAGCAGTGAACCCAGTGCGCCGATGGCCGCTGCCTCGGTGGGCGCGGCCACGCCGCCCATGATCGAGCCCAGCACCGCACACACCAGCAGCAAGGCCGGCGCCACGCCCTTCACCAGCCTCACCAGGAGTTGCCCACGCGACAGGGCGGCACGCTCGGAAGCCGGAATGGGCGGCGCCTTCTCGGGGTTGCGCCAGGCGTAGATGAGGATGTAGGCGATGTACATGCCGCCCAGCATCAGGCCGGGCATCAGTGCGGCGGCGAACAGCGTGCCCACCGACTCGTTCATGATCTCTGCCAGCAGCAGCAGCACCAGGCTGGGCGGAATGATCTGGCCCAGCGTGCCGCTGGCGCAGATGCTGCCTGCGGCCAGGCCGTGGTCGTACTTGTACTTCAGAAGCGTGGGCAGGGCGATCACGCCCAGCAGCACGATGGTGGCGCCGACGATGCCGGTGGTCGCCCCCATGATGACGCCGAAGATGACGATGCCCACACCCATGCCGCCGGGCACGCGACCGGCGATATGGCCGATGACCTCGAGCATGTCCTGGCCCAGGCGCGACTTTTCCAGCATCACGCCCATGAACACGAACATCGGCAGCGCAAGCAGCGACTGGTCGGTGGCCACGCCGTAGATGCGCGCTGGCAGCAGGTTGAACAGGCTGTCGCCGAAACCGATGAAGCCGAAGACGATGCCGGTGGCCGCCGCCGCATAGGCCACCGGCACCCCGATGAGCAGCACGACGACGAAGGCCACCAGCATGGCCAGGGCGAGCAGTTCAGTGCCCATGATTTTCCCTGGCTGCTGTGGGTGCCGCTGCACCGGCCAGGCGTGCGCCCGTTCTGACCACCGTGGTCACGGCCACCACGGCCAGCAAGGCATAACCCGATACCACCAGCGACTTGACGGCCCAGCGCCAGGGCAGGCCACCCGGGTCAGGCGAAATCTCGGACAACGAGAAGGAATGCGCCGTGAACTTCCAGCCCAGCCAGCAGACGAACAACGAAAAAGGAAGCATCACCAGCAGGGCCGTCAGGAACTCGATCCACAGCTTGGTGCGTTCGCTGTAGTGCTGATAGAACAGGTCCACGCGCACCTGCGAACCGCTGAGCTGCATGCTGGAGATGCCCCACAGCGCCACCACGGCCAGCAGGTGCCATTCCAGTTCCTGCAGCCAGACCGTGCTGGCGTTGAAGAAGTAGCGGCCCAGGGTATTGCCGCTGATCAGCAGCACCATCACCAGGGTCAGCCACGAAGTCCAACGGCCGATGCGGTGGATCACCGCATCGGCAGCATCTGCCAGACGCAACATCCCGGCTTAACCGCGCGAACGCGACAGGAAGGTCTCTTCGCTGATCTCGGACCAGCGGTCGTGCTTCCTCTTGAAGGTGAAGAAGGAGTCGTGCACCTTCTTCGTCATCGCGTCTTTCGCAGCGGCTTCGTTCAGCACGTCGGCCGTGGTCTTGCGCAGCGCCGTCACCACGTCTTCGGGCAAGGAGCGAACCACCACCTTGTCGCGGTTGACCAGCTGGTCCAGCGCATCGGCGTTGCGCGCTTCCAGCAGGAACAAACCTTCCTGGTTGGTGGCGTCGGCTGCAGCGCGCACCACTTCCTTCAGGTCGGCCGGCAGGGCGTCCCAGATCTTGCGCTGCATCACGATTTCCGACACGGTGCTGGGCTCGTGCCAGCCACTGCCGTAGTAGTTCTTCGCGGCGTTCTGCAGGCCCAGGCGGGCGTCGAGGAAGGGGCCGACGAATTCGGCCGCGTCGATGACGCCACGCTCCAGCGCAGGGAAGATCTCGCCGCCGGGCAGCTGCCGCACTTCCACGCCCTGCGCTGCATAGATGCGGCCGGCCAGGCCGGGAATGCGCATCTTCAGGCCCTTCAGGTCGGCCAGGCTCTTGATCTCCTTCTTGAACCAGCCCGTCATCTGCACCCCCGAGCAGCCGGCGGCAAAAGGCATGACGTTCAGCGGCCGATACACCTCTTCCCAGAGCTGGTTGCCGCCGCCGAACTGCAGCCAGGCATAGTGGCCGAGGAAGCTCATGCCGAAGGGCACGGTGGCAAAGTACTGAGCTGCGAAGGTCTTGCCCGACCAGAAGTAGGACACGCCGTGATTCAGTTCGACCGTGCCGCTTGAAACCGCGTCGAAACCTTCGAAGGCTGGCAGCAGTTCGCCCGCCGCGAAGATCTGGATCTTGATGCGCCCGCCAGACATCTTGTCGCAGCGTTCGGCGAAGGCCTGGGCACTGCCCGGCCCTACCTGGTAGAACGGAAGCCCCGCGGGCCAGGTCGTCGTCATGCGCCAGCGATAGGTCTGTTGCGCGTGAACCAGGGCCGGGGCTGCCAATGCAGCGCCCGCCAGTCCAGCCGATCCGAACTTGAGCGCCGACCGGCGGCGTTGCAGAACTGTTTCGTCCGTCATGAGAATTCCAGGATTGGTCGATCAAACAAAAGACAACCACGTTGAACTGCACGGCGCAGCCATGTCGGTTCGAACGCGGCAAGTTGGCCAGCCGCGCAGCGTCCGGCCCAGGCCTCAATAGGTCTTGTAGGGCAGGAACTTGCCGCTCATCGTGATGCTGACCCGGTCGCCGGCCGCATTCGGCTCGCGCTGCAGGTCCATCCTGAAGTCGATGGCCGACATGATCCCGTCACCGAACTCTTCGTGGATGAGTTCCTTGAAGGTCGTGCCGTACACGCTGACCAGTTCGTAGAAGCGGTAGATCAGCGGGTCGGTGGGCACGCTGGTGGGCAGGCTGCCCTTGTAGGGCACCACCATCAGCCACTTCTTCTCTTCGCTGGTCAGGCCGAAGATCTCGCCGACCACGCTGGCCTGCTGTTCGGTCAGGGTCATCTGGCCCATGCAGGCGGCGGTGACCCATTCCTTGCTCAGGCCCACCTGCTTGGCCACGTCGCACCATTTGATGCCCTTGCTGACCTTGGCGGTGATGATTTTCTCGGTGACGTCGATGCGGCTCATGTCGTTCTCCTGTTGTGCGGGCTGTGAAGGGATGGAATTCAAGCGACGTGCCGCAGCGGCACGACCTTGGCGTGGGGCGATGGCTCGGGCTCCGGGTCCAGGCCCGGGGTCACGACCGGGGGCCGTGCCGGCGCGCGGCCGTGCGACAGGTCCTTGCTGCGCGCCACCAGGAAGTCGACCAGGTGGTTGCGGATGCGGTAGTACTGCGGGTCGTGATGCAGGGTGGCGCGGGTGCGGTCGCGCGGCATCGTGTTCTTCACGATCTCGGCCACGCGGGCCTGCGGGCCGTTGCTCATCAGCAGGATGCGGTCGGCCAGGAGGATGGCTTCGTCGACGTCGTGCGTGATCATGAACACGGTCTGGTGCGTCTCGGCACAGATGCGCAGCAGTTCGTCCTGGATGGTGCCCCGGGTCAGTGCGTCCAGTGCACCAAAAGGCTCATCGAGCAGCAACATGCGCGGCTGGATGGCGAAAGCCCGGGCAATGCCCACCCGCTGCTTCATGCCACCAGACAAGGCGCTGGGCTTCTTGTCGATGGCCGACGCCAGCCCGACCAGGGCCACATACCTCTCGACATGTTCGGTGACCTGCGCCCGGCTCCAGTCGGGCCACTTGCTGCGCACGGCAAAAGCGATGTTCTTGCGTACCGTCAGCCAGGGCATCAGCGCATGACCCTGGAACACCACGCCGCGGTCCAGGCTGGGCCCGGCGACTTCGCGGTTGTCCATGAACACATGGCCCATGGTGGCGCTTTCCAGACCGGCCAGCACGTTCAGGATGGTGGTCTTGCCGCAGCCGCTGTGGCCGATGATGCAGACGAATTCGCCCTGGTGAATGCCGAAGTTGACGGCGTCGAACACCGGCTCGGGCGAACCCGGGAAGGCCTTGCCCAGGCCTTCGACCTTGAGGAACGGGGTGGGTTCAGTCGACATAGGTCACTGCCTTTTGCAGACGCGCAAACATCATGTCGAGCAGCATGCCGACGACACCGATGACGAGGATGGCGAAGATGACGTTCGGCAGGCTCAGGTTGTTCCACTCGTTCCAGACGAAGTAGCCGATGCCGGTGCCGCCCACCAGCATCTCGGCAGCCACGATCACGAGCCAGGCGATGCCCATGCTGATGCGCATGCCCGTGAGGATGGTGGGCGCTGCCGCTGGCAGGATGACTTCGAAAGCCTTTCGCAGCGGGCTCACCTCCAGCGTCCGCGCCACGTTCAGCCATTCCTTGCGCACGCTGGCCACGCCGAAAGCGGTGTTCAACAGCATCGGCCAGATGCTGCAGATGAAGATGACGAAGATGCCGCTGACCGCACTGTCCTTGATGATGTAAAGCGCCAGCGGCATCCAGGCCAGCGGCGAAATCGGCTTCAGCACCTGGATGAAGGGGTCCAGCGCGCGGTACATCAGCGGGCTCATGCCGATGACGAAGCCCAGCGGAATGGCCACCAGCGCTGCCAGCGCATAGCCCAGTCCCACGCGGGCCAGCGAGTGCCCCAGCTGCAGGCCCAGGCCCTTGTCGTTCGGGCCGTTGTCGTAGAAGGGGTCGCCCAGGTGGTGCAGCGCCGTGCTGCCCATCTGCCCCAGCGTGGGGAAGCCGCTCTTGCCCACGGCCGATGGATCGGCCATGCCTGCGGGGTCCTTGCCCATGAGCTTGGCGTACTCGATCTGCTCGGGAGTCATCGCCGCCGCGGGCGCTGCCGGCGCCGCCGCCGGTGAGCTGGTGGCGAGATGCCACACGCCCAGGATCAGCAGCAGCAGCAGCACCGACAGCAGCGTGGCCTTCAGGGATTCACGGCGCGCAGCGTTGCGCGCGGTCAGCGTGGCGGCATTCATCGCTGCAGCCATCAGGCGGTCCTGCTGATGGCGAAACTCTTCAGGTATTCGGTCGGCTTGGCCGGGTCGAATTCCTTGCCCATCACCCTGAACTTCTTGTAGGCCCCTTCAGGCACCGGCTGGCCCAGTTCCTTCATGTGCTTCTTGGCGTCGGTCAGCAGGAACACCCTCTCGGCAATCTGCCGGTAGTTCACGTCACCCTTGACGTAGCCCCAGCGCTGCATCTGCGTCAGCATCCACACCGCCATGCTCTGCCAGGGCACCGGGTCGAAGTCGGCGCGCTCGGGCACGTTGCGCACATTGCCCAGGCCGTCGGCGAAGCGGCCGGTCAGCACCTGCTGCAGCACGGCTTCAGGCTGATTCAGGTATTGCGCCGGCGCAATCACCTTGGCGATGAGTTCGCGGTTGTTGGGCTTTCGCGCCATGTCGGCGGCCGTCAGCACGCTGCGGAACAGTGCGGCGAAGGTGTTGGGGTTCTCCTTGATGAAGGCTTCCTGCACGCCGAAAGCGCAGCAGGGGTGGCCGTCCCAGATCTCGCGGCTGAGGATGTGGATGAAACCCAGTTCCTCGAACACCGCACGCTGGTTGAAGGGGTCGGGGCCGAGGAAGCCGTCGATGTTGCCGGCGCGCAGGTTGGCCACCATCTCGGGCGGCGGTGTCACGCGCAGCTGCACGTCGGTGTCCGGGTTGATGCCGAATTCAGCGAGGTAATACCGCAGCAGGAAGTTGTGGATGCTGTAGTCGAAGGGAATGGCGAACTTGAAGCCCTTCCAGTTCTTCGGGTCGCGGTTGTTCTTGTGCTTGTTGGCCAGCACGATGGCCTGGCCGTTGATGTTCTGGATGGTGGGGCTGCCCAGGCCCATGCTGATGGCCAGGGGCATGGGGCTGAGGAAGTGCGTGGCGTCGTACTCCCGGTTCATGATCTTGTCGCGGATCAGGGCCCAGCCGGCGGTCTTCATCAGCTGGACCGTCAGGCCCTGCTGGCGATAAAAGCCCAGCGGGTCGGCCATGATCAGCGGGCTGGCACAAGTGATGGGAATGAAGCCGATCTTCAGGTCCTTCTTTTCCAGCGGCTTCCTTTCCTGCGCCATGGCCTGCAGGCTGGCGATGGGCATCACGCTGGCGATGGCGGCCATCGCGGTGCGCCGGCCCACGGCCTTGAGGAAGCCGCGGCGCAGGTTCTCGTTCGGGAACAGCGCCTTGATCAGGCTGGCTTCCATGAACTGTCGGCCCAGGGTTTCGGTGTCGGGAGCGACAGCGGCATGGTCCTGGGGCGCGTGGTCGGCGCCGCAGCCGCACTTCAGCATCAGCGGGCGGTCGGCGTCGTACGGGTCGTAGGCCGATGCGGCGGTGAGTTGGCGGTCTGGCTGGCTCATCGAAAGGGCTCCTTCAAGGCTGGGTGAACTGTAGGAAGCAGGTTCCGTGCGCGCCATCGCGCTGGGCGGCGATCCGGCGTCAGGCCTCGTGTGAACCCTTGTAGTGCCAGCCCTACAGCGCAGCCGGGTGGGCGGGTTTCTTGCATCGCGCTGGGCCCCATGCCGAACACCCCCCACGCCCACGAACCCGGCGCCACCGAATGGCGGGCGCAGGAACTGCTGCTGCTGACGCAGGTGATGCGCGGCGTGGGCCGCAGCCTGGCGCCGGAAGTGGTGCTGCGCGAGATGCTGCACCTGATGAGTGAACTGCTGGGCCTGAACCGCGGGCGCATCGTGCTGGCCGACAGGCCGGGCGACACGCTGGCCGACGGCTCGGGCAGCGCAGCCCATGCGGCCGAAGGCACTTCGCGCATTCACCATGCCTACGGCCTGACCAAGGCCGAGGCAGCGCGCGGCATCTACGCCCGCGGCGAAGGCGTCACCGGGCGCGTGCTGGCCACCGGGCAGCCGGCCATCGTGCAGGACGTCGACGCCGAACCGGTGTTCCTGTTCCGGGTGGTGCCGCGTTCGCGCCTGCCACCCGAAACCGTGGCCTTCATCGCCTTGCCGATCGAAGTCGAACGCCGGACCGTGGGCGTGCTGGCCTGCCACCGCATCCGCAGCCGCCACCGGCAGCTGAGCGACGACGTGGGCATCCTGCGCATCCTGGCCACGCTGGCCGGGCAGCTGCTGCAGCTGCAGCGCATGGTGGCTGCGACCACGGCCACGCTGCGGGAGCGCAACGACCAGCTCACACGCGCACTGGAAAGCGCGGCGGCGCGCTACGGCATCGTCGGCACCTCCGCGCCGCTGCTGCGCGCCTTGGGCGAACTGGAGCGGGTGGCCTCGGCCAGCGCCAGCGTGCTGCTGCTGGGGGAATCGGGCACCGGCAAGGAACTGTTTGCGCGCGCGCTGCATCTGTCCAGCCCGCGCCGCGACGAACCCTTCATCAAGGTGAACTGCGCGGCAATCCCGGAAGCGCTGTTCGAAAGCGAACTGTTCGGCCACGAACGCGGTGCCTACACCGGCGCCCAGGGCGAACGCGCGGGCTGGTTCGAACTGGCCGATGGCGGCACCATCTTCCTCGACGAGATCGGCGAACTGCCGCTGGCGCTGCAGACCAAGCTGCTGCGCACGCTGCAGGAAGGCACCATCCTGCGGCTGGGTGGCAAGCGCGAGAAAAAGGTCGACGTGCGGCTGGTGGCCGCGACCCACCGCGACCTGGAACAGGAAGCCGCGCAGGGCAGCTTCAGGCGCGACCTGTTCTACCGGCTCTACGTCATTCCCATCCGCCTGCCTTCACTGCGCGAAAGGCCCGAAGACATCCCGCTGCTGGCGCTGCACTTCCTGAACCGCGCCAACCAGGCGCACCAGCGCAACGTGCATTTCAGCCACGAGGCGCTGGCGCGGCTGGCACGACACCGCTGGCCGGGCAACATCCGCGAACTGGCCAACGTCATCGAACGCGTGGTGCTGCTGTCGGACACGTCGGCCGTCACCGGGCAGGCGCTGGAGCCGATGCTGCAGGGGCAAAACGGCAGCACGCTGCTGCCGCCGTCGCCACCACAGACATTTCCCACGGAAGGCCCGCTGGTGCGGGACTACCGCCGCGCCGATTCGCACCCTGCCGTGCAGCTGCAGGAGGCCCTGGCCCGGCACGGCGGCAACCAGTCGCGCGCAGCGCAGTCACTCGGCATGACGGTGCGCCAGTTCGGCTACCGTTTGAAGAAGCTGGGCCTGCCGAAAGTCTGACCGGGCTGCCCGGTGCATGGTCTGAAGGGTCTGTCCGCAGCGGCACCGCAGCGCCGCCGGTTCACCAGATGCCGCGCCGACCGCGTGCCGGCGCCCGGTGTCGGGAGCTGCTGCAGTCCTTGACGATGACTCCTGCCGGGTTGCGGGAAACCATGGCGCTGCGACTGAGCCAGCTCAATCGCCAGCGTCCGAGGCTTGCAGACACTGGGCTGGCTGGCGCACACAGCGCTGGCCTTGAGCGCCCGTCATCACAACCTGGAGTTCCAAATGAAGAAATCGTTGATCGCATTCACGCTGGCCGCGCCGATCCTGGCATCTGCTTCCAATCTGGTTCAAAACGGCAGCTTCGAAGTCGGCACCGTAGGCGAACCCGGCTCGGACTGGACCCTGTCGGAAGGCATCCATCTTTTCTCGCCGGTGCAAATCCAGTACTTCCCGCACCCGGGTGCGGCGTTCGGCGAAGACGTTCCAGCCGACGATTCTGCGAGCTTGAGCCCGGATCCCGTGGGCGAACATGGCGTCTACTTCGTCGACGACACGGCAGCGTCGATACTGATGTCCACCCAGTTCGTCGCACCCGAAACTGGGCTGTACCACTTCGGTTTCAGCGCCTATGCGCCGGCCAATGGCTACACGAACCCCGGCGACTCGGTCTTCTCGCTCACACTGGGCGCCTTCGCCATCGGTGGCGCTGTCAGCAGCCTGGGGTCGACGACCTGGAGCGCGCAGAGCGGCCTGGCAGACCTGGTCGCGGGCCAGAACTACAACCTGGTGTTCAGCTTCACTGGCGGCGGGCTGGGCAGCGCCAAGGACATGGTCGTCGACCGTTTCTATGTGGCCGCCGTGCCCGAGCCCGGCAGCGCCGCCCTGATGCTGGCCGGGCTGACTGCCGCGATGGGCTTGGCCCGGCGTCGGCGCCCGGCAGGGCGCGGCGCTGCAATTCAAGCAGCCGGTTGATGCCATGCCGATGGCCGCGGCCGGCGCCGAACTGTTCGAACGTGGCGGCGGCTGCCGAGCCTCTGCAAGCAGTCTCGAGCAGCTCAGCCCTGCCCGGCCCAGTCTGCGCTGAAAGGTTCGCGGCGGGATGCGCAGATCAGCTGCCAGCTCAGGCACCCTCAGCGGGCTGGCCAGGTCAGCTACCCGTCGCAAGCAGGTCGCACGGACCGTTTCGGGCCAGGCCGGGTCGGCGCCAAGTTCGCGAACGCTGGGCTCCATTGAGGAGGGCTGTGTGTGGGCCGCAGCGTCCTGCCACGCGAGTTCGAACCGTGGGGTCTTGATGGCACGCAGCCCGGCCGTTTCGCGGTCGGCGCGCAGGAACAGCCGCCGATAGACCAGGAAAAGCAAGGCCAGGCCACGGTTCACCTGCTGGTCCGAGCCCGGATAGGCTTGCTGCGAGACCCCAACCCCAAAACCGCCGATCTCCCAAAGCGGCAGTGAGGCCGCTGCCGACTGGCCCGTGGCGGGTAGAGACACCATGCAGATGGCGGCAAGCCACAGGCAAAGCGGGCCGTGAACCCCAAGACTAAAAGGCTGCATCTTGAACCCCTCAGTTTGGAGTTGCGATGTTGTTCTGGCACATACGGTTCGTCTCGAAGAGCTGCGCCACGCAGAGGTCGGCGAGCAGCAGCAACCCGTGAACAGGGCCTCCGGGCCTCAAACAGACAACTGGGGATGCCCTACAAGCGCGAGGTGAAGCACTCGTCGGCGAGGCCAAACTCGGCCCGGGTGGTCCAGTGGCCGTCGGCCAGCTCATGCTCGATGGCCGTCACGAAGACATCGCCGCTGAAGCGCTTGCCCAGGCCCGAGACAGTGACGAGCTTGCCGGGCAGCGCCAACGCCGAGCCCCGGAACTTCATGCGCCCATGAATGCGCGCCAGTGCCGCCCAAGCGGCCGTCGGCACCCCGCTCAGCGGGTTGGGGGCAGCCAGCTCAGCCTGCCACTCCAGGAGGTCGCGGCCCCTGGCCACATCGAGCACGGCGGCCGCCGAGGCCTGAGGCGCCCGGGCAACGATCTGCCCGTCATGCGTGAGCACGAGCAGGCCGGCCTGTCCAGCACGTGCCATCGCCAGGTCCCAGTCGGTGCAGTCCTGCTGCACGATGGCAGGGTGTTCGATCGGGGTGGCTTCCACGTCGGTGGCCAGGCCGCTGGCCTGCGCAAGCCGGGCAATGAGCTGGCCGTCAGTCAGGTTCAGGTGCCTGGCGTTCTTGCGGCCCAGCGTCATCTGGACGGCCTTGTCTCGGCACTCGACCACCAGCTTGCTCCCACCGTCGCCCGCGATGCAGGTGCCCAGACGCGTCACCGCACCCTCGAAGATGGGCGCAGTGCTCCCGTCGTAACCGGCGGCGATGCGCACCAGCACACCGGGCTTGAAAGTGCCGGCATCGGCCAGCGGCCACTCATCCGTGGACATCTCGCCCTCCATCAGCACCAGGCGCGCCGAGGCCACGCTGCCAAAAGCCCGACGCACCTGCAGGGAAACAAGCAGCGCATCCTGGGGCAGCCAACGGCCGTCACAGTGCACCTGAAAGCAGGGCAAACCTCCACGGTCAGGCGTCGGCAGGTCGGCCATGGGGTTCAGTCTCCGTTTTCAGATGCTTGCAAGGTGGCGCTGCGCGCAGCGCGATCGGCGGCCGGCCGATTCGGCTGGGGTCATGGCTGCTGCATCTTCTGCTCGAAAGTGAACTGCATGAATTCCGCCGGCCGGGTCATGGCCACCAGCACCGTGACGCGCAGGATGCCATCCAGAAGGTCCTGCTGCGTCATCGTCTGCCCGAAGCCCAGCTGGACGCCGAAGGCATCCTCGGGGACTGCTCCAGCCAAACCACCGCGCTTCCAGATGCCCGTGAGGAAATTGTCGATCATCGACTTGATCGTCGTCCAGGTGTTCGCATCGTTCGGCTCGAAGACAAGCGCCTTGGCGGCAAGCCTGCAGGACTCTTCCAGCATGATCATCGTGCGACGCACGTTGATGTAGCGCCAGTCAAGGCTGTTGCCGTCCAGCGTGCGTGCGCCCCAGACCAGCACGCCCTCGCCAACGAAGCTGCGGATGGCGTTGATGGACTTGCCCGACGGTGCGTCGTTCAGCAGCTCCTGGTCGTCATGCGAGAGCACGACGGCGGGGCGCACCACATCTGCCAGGCTGACGTTGGCGGGCGCCTTCCAGACGCCGCGCATGTTGTCCACCATGCAGTAAATGCCGGCCATGGCGGGGCTGGGCGGCAGCAGGTTCAGCTGCAACTTCATTTCGCCCAGCAGGCGGTTGAAGCCCGGGCTCAAGACCTCCAGGGTCTTGTGGAGCTCATGCTTCCTGTCGGCAATCCAGGCACTGGCCTGGGTGTCGTCGACCACGGAGGCCGGTGCCGTGCCGGAGGTGGCGGACGCCAGGGTCTGCTTGTAGGCCTGCTTCCATTGCTCCTGCGTGCGACCGACCTCGCCGAGGGTGTCCCAGATCTTTTTCTCTTTTGGCTGGCCAGGACCAGGCTCTTGCTTCAGGCCGAGGTCTTCTCGCAGCAGCTCGAGCAAGTCGCCAGCATTCGAGACGTTTTCGTAACCGACCTCCCGGCTCTGCACGATGGAGGTGTGCAAGAAGGGGTAGTAAGCCGCGGCAAAGTCCAGGAAGTCCAGGCCCAGGTGGTCGCGGAAGTTGTCGACCGGCCTGTCCTCGAGTGCCTTGTGGCCGCCATAGATGTCGAGGATGGCCACGCGGTTCTTCATGGTCTGGCCGCAATGCTTGAGCATCGCCTGCTGCACGCCGATGCACGAAGCCTCGTCGGGCAGCAGCACGGCGTCGGGCACGACCACCAGGGTGGGCTCCTGCTCCGACTCCAGCGCCGCAATGCCGGCTTCCAGCGCGCCTTTGTCGATGACCGCCTTGTTCTTCTGTTCGTCCTGGCCATCCCCGTAAGACCCCACGGAAACGATCCAGCACGGGCCGCCACCGTTGCCAAAGAACTGCTGCATTCCACGGTAGAGATTGAAGCGGCCGGCTGACTGCACGAGCTTGTAGCCCTTGCGCGCCGCGCCGACATGGAAGGCGGCATCGCTGCCGTCGGCGGCTGCTTCCTTCAGGTCGAACACCGCGCGTGGCGCCTGGCCGAAGGCCTGGCGATATTCGGCCATCGAGGAGATGCGCCAGGGCTTGCCCGCGAGCGGTTTGCCGCGGTTCTCGGCCTTCTCGGTGTAGCCCACAAAAGCGGGCACCGCCGTGGCGACCTCGACGATCGAATTCGGGAAGGCGTTTTTCTCGACGATGTAGACACCGGGGGTTTTCATGACGGGCATGTGGAGCCTCCTTCGTGATCCAGATTCAGGGCGTTCCGTCCGCAGAGGGGCCGTCACAGGTTCTGAGCCGTCGCTCGACGCTTGCGCTGGACTGTGACGCAAGCCCGTTCAATCGATTCCAGCAGCAGGGTGGATAGATCTCGGCCATCGGCAGCGGCCAGCAAGCTGTGCATGATCTTCCATGACTCGGTGGCACCCCTCTTTTTGTCGACATTCGTCGACAGTTTGTTGGCCTTTGTCGCACGGCAGTTCCGGCGCAGCCTGCTCGATGGCAGCCCTGGCGAAGCCCCGGCCCCTGCGTTTCCATAGGTGCCAGCAGCGCCAACGTGCCGGCTGGAAACAACATGGCACGCGCGTTGCGTTATTGCACCGTCCACCTCGCCATCACCACCCACTTCCCAAACCGCCAGGAGCCCCGCATGAGCCCGTCGCCGACCCTTGTCTCCCCTGTCGAACTGCAGGCCCTGATGGCCGCCGAACCCACCGTCGTGATCGACACACGCGACGCCGACACCTACGCTGCCGGCCACGTGCCGGGCGCCATCAACATGCGCGAGATCTTCACCTATCTCGCCACGTCCACCGCCGAAGGCCTGGAAGCGCTGAAGGCCACCTTCGCCGAAGCCTTCGGCGCCGCCGGCCTGAGCGGCAAGGAAACCGCGGTGTTCTACGAAGACGCGCTGAACAGCGGCTACGGCCAGAGCTGCCGTGGCTACTACCTGCTGACCTGGCTGGGCTACCCCAAGGTGCGCGTGCTGAATGGCGGCTATTCGGCCTGGAAAGGCGCCGGCCTGCCCACCAGCACCGACATCGTGAAGCCCACGCCCGCCAGCTTCCCAGCCGGCCCGACGATGGACGTGATGCTGACCAAGGAACAGATGCTCTCGGCATTGGGGTCGGACGTCGTGCTGCTGGACGTGCGCGACATCGACGAATGGACCGGCGAAAGCTCGTCGCCTTACGGCAAGGACTTCGCGCCCCGCAAGGGCCGCCTGCCGGGTGCGAAGTGGATCGAGTGGTACCGCTTCATGAAGCCCAGCCCGATGGGCCCGCAGATCAAGAGCCCGCTGGAAGTACAGGCCGAATGCGCCACGGCCGGCATCGCGCCCACCGACACCGTCTACCTGTACTGCTTCAAGGGCGCACGCGCGTCCAACACCTTCCTGGCGCTGAAGCAGGCCGGCTTCACCGACGTGCGCATGTACTTCGGCAGCTGGAACGAATGGTCGCGCGACCCGGCCTTGCCCATCGAGACCGCGCCGCCGGTGGTGACACGTGCACCGAAGCTGGCCGTGGCCGCCTGAACCCGAAGCCTGCACATCCACAACGAATTCGCTGAAACCCGAGGAGACAAGCATGTCCGCCGTGATCGAACCCACCACCGTCAAAGCCTATCTGCGCCCCATCGACCGCGATGGGCTGATGAAGTTCGCCGCCGCCGGCCGCGAGAACCCCGCGCGCCGTGGCACCAACAAGGTCAAGACGGTGATGGAAGGCCAGTACCGCTCGCTCAGCTACGTCGGCCACCACGCCCCGGTGGTGGTCGACGAGCCGCCGCACCTCTTCGGTGAAGACACCGCGCCGGCACCGGGCGAGATCGTGCTGTCGGCGCTCGGCGGCTGCCTGGCGGTGGGCATCACGGCCGTGGCCACCTGGAAGCAGGTGAAGCTGACGAAGCTGGAACTGTTCCTGGAAGGCGACATCGGCAACCCCGCCGCCTGGGGCGCGGGCGGTGCCGAGATGCTGCCGCCGCAGATGGGCTTCCAGGCCATCCGCGTGAAGGTGGCGGTGGAGGGCGACGCCACACCCGAGGTGCTGGCCGACATCGTCAAGCACGCCAACTTCTATTCGCCGGTGGCCAATTCCATGCGCAACCCGATCGCGATGTCGGTGCACATGGCCTGAGCCTGACGACAGCCCGACAGCACAGCCCATCACAGAGCACCCACTCATGAGCGCAGTCCTGGAAGAACGCCCCTCGCCCGCCGCAGCCGACCCGGTGGCGGCCCTGCTGGATGCCGTGCGCACGCTGGCCGATGGTCCCTTGCGCGACGCCACCGACGCCACCGACCGCGGCACCTACCCGCGCGAACTCATGCACGCCCTGGGCGCAGCCGGCGCCTACCGCGCGCACATCGGCCCGGGTGCCGCGCCCGGCGACTTCGCCACCGCCATCCGCGCCATGGCCGAGGTCTCGCGCGTGTGCGGGGCCACCGGCTTCATGGTGTGGTGCCAGCAGGTCTGCGGCCTGTACCTGCAGCAGTCGGGCAACCCGGCGCTGACGGGCGACTTCCTGCAGCGCCACATCAGCGGCACCCAGCTGGGCGCCACCGGCATGAGCAACCCGATGAAGGCCTATGCCGGCATCGAACCGCTGCTGCTGAAGGCCACGCCCTGCGAAGGCGGCTACCGTGTCAACGGTACCCTGCCCTGGGTCAGCAACCTGGGTGCCGACCATTACGCCGGCGTGCTGGCCGGTGTGGAAGGCATGCCTGCGGGACAGACGCGCGAGGTGATGTTCCTGCTGCGCTGCAACGCGCCCGGCGTGGAGCTGCGCAACTGCCCCAGTTTTTCGGCGATGGAAGGCACCAACACCTGGGCGTTGCGCCTGACCGACCACTTCATCGGTGCCGACGAGATCATCGCCGACCCGGCCAAGCCCTGGATCGCGCGCATCCGCGCCGGCTTCATCCTGCTGCAAACCGGCTTCGGCCTGGGCGTGACGCAGGGCGCCATCGACTCGATGTGGGCGGTGGAACCGGCACTCGGCCATGTCAACCAGTTCCTGGAAGACCGGCCCGACGAGTTGCAGGCCGAGCTCGACGCGCTGTGGGAACGCATCGAGACCCTGAGCCTGACGCCGTTTGCGCAGGAGAAGGACTACTTCATCGACGTGCTCGACGCCCGCGCCCACGCCAGCGAACTGGCGCTGCGGGCTGCGCAGTCGGCCCTGCTGCATGCCGGTGCGCGGGGCTACCTGCTCAGCAGCGAGGTGCAGCGCCGGGTGCGTGAATCGCACTTCGTGGCCATCGTCAGCCCGGCCATCAAGCACCTGCGCAAGGAAATCGCGCGGTTGTCGGCGCCGGAGCTGCCGGCGTGAGTGCCTTGCCTGCCGCCACCGCCGAAGTGCGCAAGATCGACTTTCGCAAGTACATCTGCCATGTCTGCGGCCTGATCTACGACGAAGCCCGCGGCGACGCCGACAGCGGTCTGGCGGCCGGCACACGCTTCGAAGACATTCCCGAGGACTGGGCTTGTCCGATCTGCGGCGTGGGCAAGGCCGATTTCGAGCCCTACGTGCCCGAACCTGCGGTGGCGCGCAGCCTGCGCCGGACGCAGACCGGGGTACGAGGTGCGCACGGCGCACGCGGCGCCCAGCGCACCAGCGAAGGGGTGATCATCGTCGGCGCCGGCCGGGCCGGCTGGGCGGTGGCGCAAGCCCTGCGCGAAGCCGATGCACAGCTGCCCATCACCGTGCTCAGCGCCTGCAACGGCGACGTCTACGACAAGCCGATGATCTCGGTGGCGGTGGCCCGTGGCCTGGCCCCTGACGCCATGGCCCGCGAAAGTGCCGCACAGGCCGCGGCCAGGCTGAACGTGCGGCTGCGCTGCGGCACGCAGGCGGTGGCCATCGAGCCGCGCATGCGCCGCCTGCGCACCACCCGCGGCAGCCTGCGCTACAGCCATCTGGTGCTGGCGCATGGTGCCGAGTCGGTGCTGCCGCCGGTGCTGTCGGCGCAGCAGGTGTGGCGCATCAACGACCTGGCGGCCTACCAGAAGCTGCGCACGGCGCTGCAGGGCGGGCCTCAGCGCCTGGCCATCGTCGGCGCCGGCCTGGTGGGCTGCGAGCTCGCCAACGACCTGGCCTTGGCCGGGCACGCCATCACCCTGCTCGACACCCAGCCTCTGCCGCTGGCGGCGCAGCTGCCCGCGGCCGCCGGGCAGCGCCTGCTGCAGGCCTGGCAAGGCCTGGCCATCGCCTTCCTGGGCGGCGTTCAGGTGACGGCCATGACCGCCGGTGTTGCCAATGCGCCAGGCCCGGGCGCACGCTGGCGCCTGCAACTGGCCGACGGCCGCTGCATCGACGCCGATCAGGTCATCGCCGCCACCGGCCTGCGCGCGCCCACGCGGCTGGCGCGCAGCGCCGGGCTGGCCTTCGACAGTGCTGCCGGCGGCATCGCTGTCGACGCGCAGACCGACGCCACCAGCGTGCCCGGCATCTATGCCCTGGGCGACTGCGTGGCGGTGAACGGCCGCGCCAGCCGCTACATCGAGCCCATCGCGCGGCAGGCACGCGGGATTGCCGCGGCCATCCTGGGCCTGCCCTTGCCGCAGGCGCCCGGCAGCAGCCCGGTGCTGCGCGTGAAGACGAGTGCGATGCCGATCACCGTCACTGCGTCCGGCACCGGCAGCGCCACCGGCCCGGCCGACTGGCAGACCACCCAGGACGACGCCGACACCCTGTGCCTGCAGCGCCTGGACGCGCAAGGCCAGACCGTCGCCCGGCTGGTGGCACGCCAGGCGCGCACTTCCCCCTGACGCCGCCATGAAAAAAGCCCGCTGGCTTCACGCCAGCGGGCTTCGTGCTTCCGATGCTGCCGGAGCAGCACCCGGCATCAGCTGGAAGGCAGCAAGACCGAATCGATGACGTGGATCACGCCATTGGTGCAGTCGATGTCGGTCTTCACGACGTTCACTTCGGCATTCAGCTTCACGCCACCGGTGGTGCTGATCTTCAGGCCGCCGCCATTGACGGTGGTCGCGGTCTGGCCGTCCATCTTCATCACGTCGGCGGCCATCACCTTGCCGGCCACCACGTGATAGGTGAGGATGGCCTTGAGCTTCGGGATGTCCTTCAGCAGGCTGTCCACGGTGCCGGCCGGCAGCTTGGCAAAGGCCTCGTCGCTGGGCGCAAACACGGTGAAGGGGCCGGCGCCCTTCAGGGTGTCGACGAGACCGGCTGCGGTGACGGCAGCGGCCAGGGTCTTGAAGGTGCCAGCGGCGACGGCGGTGTCGATGATGTCATGCATGTGAATTACCTCGGTTATCAAAAAGGATTGATCCGAAATTCACCAATTAACTGTCAGCGTGTGAATTCAACAAATCAAACTGGACAATAAGCCCATCGGCCCCGTGACCTGGCGGTAGGGCCATCGACACCTGTGATGCACATCAGCCGGTGCGCGGCTCCACCCGCTGCCCGTTCACCGGGTCGAACCAGTGCACCTGATCGGTGGCCACCTTCAGCGCCAGCATGTCGCCGGGCCGCGGTGGCGTCAGCATGCCGTCGATGCGCAGCGTGAAGGCGCTGCCGCCAATGCGGCTGTACACCAGGCGCTCGGCGCCCAGCATCTCGAGCATCTCCACCTGCATCGGCCAGCCTTCGGCGCCGGGTCCGGTCAGCACGGCCGCATGTTCTGGCCGCACGCCCAGCAGCAGCGCGCCGTCACGTGGGGCCGGCGCCGGCAGGGCCAGCGTGGTGCTGCCGACGGTGAAGCGCGAGCCCGCGGCCTGGCCGGCCAGCAGGTTCATCGGCGGGCTGCCGATGAAGCCGGCCACGAAGGTGGTGGCAGGCTTCAGGTACACCTGCTCGGGCGTGCCGATCTGTTCGATGCGGCCGGCGTTCATGACGATCATGCGCTCGGCCAGGGTCATGGCCTCGACCTGGTCGTGCGTGACGAAGAGCGAGGTCACGCCCAGCTCGGCATGCAGCTTCTTGATCTCCAGCCGCGTCTGCGCGCGCAGCTTGGCATCCAGGTTGGACAGCGGCTCGTCGAACAGGAACACCTGCGGCTGGCGCACGATGGCGCGGCCCATGGCCACGCGCTGGCGCTGGCCGCCCGACAGCTGCCTCGGCTTGCGGTCGAGCAGGTGCGACAGCTCCAGCGTCCTGGCCGCCTTCTCGACACGGGCCTTCACCTCGGCCTCGGGCAGCTTGCGGATGCGCAGGCCGTAGGCCATGTTGTCGAAGACCTTGAAGTGCGGGTAGAGCGCATAGTTCTGGAACACCATGGCGATGTCGCGCTCGCTGGGCTCGATGTCGTTGACGACGCGGCCGCCGATGGCGATCTGGCCGCCGCTGATGGCCTCCAGGCCCGCCACCATGCGCAGCAGCGTGCTCTTGCCGCAGCCGCTGGGGCCGACGATGACGACGAACTCGCCGTCGGTGATCTCGGCGTCCACGCCGTGGATCACCGGGTTGGCCGTGGCCCCGCTGCCGTAGCGCTTGACCACCTGGCGCAGGCTGATCGCTGCCATCGTTGTCGGTCCTTCCTTGTGCTGCTTTACTTTTCGCTGTCGACCAGGCCCTTGACGAACCAGCGGCGCATCAGCACCACCACCAGCGCCGGCGGCAGCACGGCCAGCAGCGTGGTGCCCATGACCTGCGGCCAGTCGGTGGTGGCGTCGCCGGTGCCGATCATCTTGGTGATGCCCACGACGATGGTGTCCAGGCGGTTGTCGGTGGTGATCAGCAGCGGCCAGAGGTACTGGTTCCAGCCGTAGATGAAGAGGATGACCGACAGCGCGGCGATGTTGGTGGCCGACAGCGGCAGCACCACGTCCTTGAAGAAGCGCAGAGGCCCGGCGCCGTCGATGCGCGCGGCCTCGACCAGTTCGTCGGGCACGGTCAGGAAGAACTGCCTGAACAGCAGGGTGCCGGTGGCGCTGGCGATCAGCGGCAGCGTCAGGCCGGTCATGGTGTTGATGAGGCCGAGATCGCTGACGACCTCGTAGGTGGGCATGATGCGCACCTCCACCGGCAGCATCAGCGTCAGGAAGATCAGCCAGAACGCCAGCATGCGGCCGGGGAAGCTGAAGAACACGATGGCATAGGCCGACAGCAGGCTGAGCACGACCTTGCCCGCGGTGATGATCAGCGCCATGAGCAGGCTGTTCCACATCATCTGCCACACCGGCGGGCTGAGGTAGGTGCCCTGCAGGCCTTGCAGCAGGAGGGTGCGGTAGGTGTCCAGGCCGTGCGGGCCGGGCAGGATCGGCATCGGGGCCTGCGCCACGTCGGGCGGTGTCAGGGTGCTGGCGACAAACGCGATGTACAGCGGAAACGCCGTGATCACGATGCCCAGCCACAGCACCGCATGGGCCAGCCAGGCCATGCCGGGGCGCAGCGGGTCGGCGTCGCTGGCCGTGGCGCCGTTCATCCGTAGTGAACCCGGCGCTCGACGAAGCGGAACTGCAGCACCGTAAGCGCCACCACCATCACCATCAGCACCACGCTTTGCGCAGCGCTGCCGCCGAGGTCGAGGTTGTGCACGCCGTCCTTGTAGACCTTGTAGACCAGGGTCTCGGTGGCCGCCGCCGGGCCGCCCTGAGTGACGGCGTTGATGACGCCGAAGGTGTCGAAGAAGGCATAGACCAGGCCCACCACGAGCAGGAAGAAGGTGGTGGGCGACAGCAGCGGGAAGATGATGGTCCAGAAGCGCCTCATCGGCCGTGCGCCGTCGATGGCGGCCGCTTCGAGCAGGCTTTTCGGGATGCTCTGCAGCCCGGCCAGGAAGAACAGGAAGTTGTAGGCCACCTGCTTCCAGGCCGAAGCGAAGATGACCAGCCACATCGCGTCCGAACCGTCGAGCGTGGGGTTCCAGTCCACGCCCAGCGCCTTCAGCCACCAGGCCAGCACGCCGATCGACGGGTTGAACATGAAGAGCCAGAGCACGCCGGCCACCGCCGGTGCGATGGCATAAGGGATGAGCATGGCCGTGGTGTAGGCCGTGGCGCCGCGCACGACGCGGTCGGCCATCACCGCCAGCACCAGCGCCGGCACCATGGCCAGCACCGTGACGGCGGCCGAGAAATACAGCGTGCGCCAGAAGGCCTGCACATAGCCTTCGTCGGCGAACACGGCGCGGAAGTTCTCCAGGCCGACGAACTGCACGCTCATGCCGAAGGCGTCCTGCTGCAGCAGGCTCATGTACAGCGCCTGGCCGCCGGGCCAATAGAAGAACACCAGCGTCACGGCCAGCTGCGGCCCGAGCAACAGCCAGGGCAGAAGGCGGTGGGGAAAGACGACGCGACGTTGCATGGCAGCGCGATGCTAGCGGCTGCAACGGCCGCAGCTGCAAGCAAACGAAGGGCGGCCCGTGCCGGGCCGCCGCCGGGGTGCCGCCGTGGCTTGGATGTTCAGCTGGCGGTGCGCTCGAAAGCGCGCAGCAGGGCGTTGCCGCGGCGCTCGGTGTTGCGCAGGGCGTCGGCCGGCGTCTGGTTGCCTTGCAGCGCCTTCTCGACCTCTTCGTGGAACACGTCGCGGATCTCGGTCCAGCGGCCGAAGCGGTAGCCGTTGGTGTTTTCGCCCTTGGTGGCGTTGATGAGGCTGAGGATGGGCACGTCGCGGCCCGGGTTCTTGGTGAAGAAGCCTTCGTCCTGCATCGCCTTGAACGAGGAGTTGGTGGCGGGCAGGAAGCCGGTGGTCTTCGCCCACTCGGTCATGACCTTGTCGCTGCGCAGGTAGTTCAGGAACTGCGCGACACCGCGGAACTCGGCCTGGCTGCGGTTGGGGGCGTTGAACACCCACATCGAGGCGCCGCCGACGGTCGTGGCGAAAGGCGCGCCTTTCACGTCGGGCCAATGCGGCATCTGCGCCGTGCCGAAGGCGAACTTGGCGTCGCGGGCGATCGCGCCCAGGCCGCCCGAGCTCTGCGTGAGCATCGCGCATTCGCCGCTGATGAACTTCGCGGCGGCGTCGTTGCTGCGGCCGCCGTAGTCGAAGCTCTTGTCCTTCTGCATGTCCACCAGCGTCTGCAGCTGGCGCTCGAGCAGCTTGTTGTTCGCCAGCTGCAGCTTGGCGTCGAGCCCGCCGCGGCCGTTGCCCTGGGTGCCGAAGGCGATGTTGTGGCGCGACGCGAACTGCTCCAGCATCACCCAGGCCATCCAGGTGGTGGTGTAGCCGCAGGCGGCGGCATTGGTGCTGCGGATCTTCTTGGCCGCGTCGATGAGCTGCGGCCAGGTCTGGGGCGGCTTCTCGGGGTCGAGGCCGGCCTTGCGGAAGGCGTCCTTGTTGTAGAACAGGACCGTGGTGCTGACGTTGAACGGCATCGACAGCAGTTCACCGTTGGGCAGGCCGTAGTAGCCCTGGGCCGGCCCGATGAAGTCGGCCGGGTTGAACTGGAGCCCGGCGCGCCGGAAGACCTCGCTCACAGGCACCACGGCACCCTTGGCCTGCATCATGTCGCCGCTGCCGGCGTCGAACATCTGCATGATGTGCGGCGGGTTGCCGGCACGGAACGCGGCCACGGCAGCAGCGCGCTGCTCGGGGTACTGTCCCTTGAACGACACGACCACGCGGTAGTCGCTCTGTGTCTTGTTGAAGTCTTCGCCAAACCGGGTGAGAAGCTCGCCGTTCTGGCCCGTGAGACCCATCCACATCTGGATTTCGATGGGGCGCTGTTGTGCTGCGACCGGCAGGGCAACGGCGGCGCCGATGGCAGCCGCCAGGACGGCGCGGCGCAGCGGCCGGAAATTGGAGATCAGGGGCATGGGGTTTCCTCGGTCTGGGTTTTGTGCAGGACGCTGTCGCACGGCGAAGCGCGCAGGCCTGGCGGCCGCGAGTGTCGGGCCGAAATATGACAATCGTGTTGTCGCGGCATGCAGCCTTCTTCGCAATCGGGGATAGCCCGTTCGGCACGGGTAGCCGCCTGCGGCGCAGGGCCCCTGCCCCCTCAGCAGCCGGTGCGCCGGGGGGCCCGACTCGCGTTAACCCTCGTTGTGCACGGCAGACACAAGCCCACAGACCTCGCACGGCTCCACGCTGCCTGTGACATCGCCTCATGCCGACGCGGCAAGATCCAGCTGACAGGTGCGGGTCGCGTGGCGCGCGAGTTGCTACTGCGAAGACTCGATCACCGGCCGGAGCCCCCAGCGACGACATGCCCGCACCCGCACCCCTCGTCGAAGCCCGCGGGCTCGTGAAGCGCTTCGGCGCTCTGGTCGCCAACGACCATGTCGACCTCGTCGTGCAGCCCGGCGAGGTCCACGCCCTGCTGGGCGAAAACGGCGCCGGCAAGTCGACGCTGGTGAAAATGCTCTACGGACTGCTGCAGCCCGACGAGGGCCGCATCGCCTGGAACGGCCAGGCGGTGTCGCTGGCCAACCCCCAGGCCGCGCGCGCGCTGGGCATCGGCATGGTGTTCCAGCACTTTTCCCTGTTCGACGCGCTGACGGTGGCCGAAAACGTGGCGCTGGCCCTGGACGGCAACGAACCCGTGCCGGCCATCGCCGCGCGGCTGGCCGAGGTGTCGCGCGCCTACGGCCTGCCGCTGGACCCTTCTGCCGAGACCTGGCGGCTGTCGGTCGGGGAACGCCAGCGCATCGAGATCGTGCGCTGCCTGATGCAGGACCCCAAGCTCCTGATCCTGGACGAGCCGACCTCGGTGCTGACGCCGCAAGAGGCCGAAGGCCTGTTCGAAACGCTGCGGCGCATCCGTGCCGAGGGCACAGCCGTGCTCTACATCTCGCACAAGCTCGAAGAGGTGCGCGCCATCTGCGAGGCCGCCACCATCCTGCGCCACGGCAAGGTGGTGGCCCGCACCGACCCCCGCACCGAGACCGCAGCCCGCCTGGCGGCACTGATGGTCGGGGCCGAAGTCGCGCATGTTCGGCACGAAGCGGTCGTCGCGACCGGGCCCGTGCGGCTGGCCGTGGACGGCCTGAACCTGCCCGCGCCCGGCACCCATGGCACGGCCTTGAAGGACATCAGGCTGGCCGTGCGCGGCGGTGAAATCCTGGGCATCGCCGGTGTCGCCGGCAACGGGCAGGACGAGCTCTTTTCCGCACTCTCGGGCGAGCAGACCGCGGACCGCGCCGAGCTGATCGTGATCGACGGCGCCGCGGTCGGCCGCGACGACATCAACCAGCGGCGGCGCCGCGGCGCGGCCTTCGTGCCCGAAGAGCGGCTGGGCCACGCCACCGCGCCGCGCTTCACGCTGTCGGAAAACGCCCTCGTCGCCGGCCACGCCGCCAACGGCTTCGTGCGTCGCGGCTTCATCGACAAGGCCAGGACACTGGCCTGGGTCGACGCGGTGACGCAGGCCTTCGACGTGCGCAAGGGCCCGCGCGACCCCGAGGCCAAGGCGCTGTCGGGCGGCAACCTGCAGAAGTTCGTGGTCGGGCGCGAGCTGCTGCGCAAGCCTGGCGTGCTGGTGGTGGCGCAACCCACCTGGGGCGTCGACGCCGGCGCGGCCAGCCTGATCCGGCAGGCGCTGGTCGACCTGGCGCGCCAGGGCAGCGCCGTGCTCGTGATCAGCCAGGACCTGGACGAACTGCTCGAAATCGCCGACCGGATCGCGGTGGTGTTCCACGGCCACCTGTCCGATGCACGCCCGCTGTCGGCGCTGACGCGCGAAAGCATCGGCTTGCTGATGGGTGGCTCCGGCCTTCAGAAGGAAGCCGCCTGATGCGCATGGTTCTGGAACGCCGGGCGCAGGTGTCGCTGAGGCTGCTGCTGCTGTCGCCGCTGGCGGCGGTTGCGCTGACCGTGCTTTCGGGTGCGCTGATGTTCGCCGCCATGGGGCTCGACCCCTGGCAGGCGCTGCATGTCTACTTCATCATGCCGGTGTCCGACGCCTGGGGCCTGCAGGAAGTGGCGGTAAAAGCCACGCCCCTGGTCCTGATCGCGGTGGGCCTGGCGCTGTGCTATCAATCGAACAACTGGAACATCGGTGCCGAAGGCCAGTTCGTCATGGGCGCCATCGGTGGCGGCTGGGTCGCCATCCTCAGCCATGGCGTGCCCAACGGGCCCTGGCTGCTGCCGGCCATGCTGCTGTGCGGTGCGCTCGCGGGTGCATTCCTCGCGCTGATCCCGGCGCTGCTGAAAACCCGCTTCGGCACCAACGAGATCCTCACCAGCCTGATGCTGGTCTACGTGGCGGGTTATCTGCTCGACTGGCTGGTGCGCGGGCCCTGGCGCGACCCCGACGGCTTCAACATGCCGCAGACCGTCACCTTCGAGCCCGAGGCGACGATCCCGCTGCTGCTGGGCGAGGGGCGGCTGAACCTCGGCACGCCGATCGCCATCGTCGTGGTGGTGCTGGCGGCCATCCTGGTGGCACGCACGCTGAAGGGCTTCGAGATCAGGCTCGTGGGCGAAGCCCCGCGCGCCGCGCGCTTCGCCGGCTTCAACGACAAGAAGCTGACGATCACCGTGTTCCTGATCTCCGGCGCGCTGGCCGGCCTGGCCGGGGTGATCGAAGCCGCCGGCACGGTACGCCAGCTGCAGCCGTCGATCTCGCCGGGCTACGGCTTCACCGCCATCATCGTGGCCTTCCTGGGGCGGCTGAACCCGGTGGGCTGCCTGGTCGCGGGCGTGTTCCTGGCCATCACCTTCATCGGCGGCGAAAACGCGCAGATCACGCTGCGCCTGCCGCTGGACGTGACGCGCGTGATCCAGGGCATGCTGCTGTTCTTCGTGCTGGCCTGCGACAGCCTGGTGGCCTATCGCATCCGCTTCGTTCCCAGGCAGGCCATCGCATGAGCATCGCCGAAGCCATCCTGCTGACCTGCATCACGGCAGCCACGCCGCTGCTGCTGGCCGCCATCGGTGAACTGGTGGTCGAACGCTCGGGCGTGCTCAACCTCGGGGTCGAGGGCATGATGATCATGGGCGCGGCCACCGGCATCGCGGTGGCCATCCTCACGGGCTCCAGCGCGCTCGGCGTGCTCGCAGCCATCGGCGCCGGCATGGCGCTGGCGACGCTGTTCGCGCTGATGACGCTGGGGCTGGCCGTCAACCAGGTGGCGTCGGGCCTGGCGCTCACGATCTTCGGGCTGGGTTTGTCAGGCGTCATCGGCGCGCCTTTCGTGGGCGTGCAGCGCGAAGGCATCGGCAAGATCGACATCCCCGTCCTGTCCGATATTCCCTTCATCGGGCGGGTGTTCTTCGAGCAGGACCCGTTCGTCTACCTGTCCTTCATGCTCGTCGGCGGCGTGTGGTGGTTCCTCACCCGCAGCAAGTCAGGCCTGATCCTGCGCGCCTGCGGCGAGAACCATGCTTCGGCCCACGCCCTGGGCTACCCGGTGCTGAAGATCCGCTTCATGGCCGTGCTTTTCGGTGGCGCCTGCGCTGGCCTGGCAGGCGCCTACCTGAGCCTGGTGTACACGCCGTTCTGGACCTCGGGCATGACGGCGGGGCGCGGCTGGATCGCGCTGGCGATCGTGGTGTTCGCCAGCTGGCTGCCCTGGCGCGCGGCGCTGGGTGCCTATCTCTTCGGCGGGCTGACCATCCTGCAGCTGCATGCACAGGGCTTCGGCGTGCCGGTGCCGTCCCAGCTGCTGGCGGCACTGCCCTACCTGCTGACCATCGTCGTGCTGGTGGTGATCATGCGCGTGCGCAGGGGCGGGGCTGCCGGGCCGGGTTCGCTCGGCATTCCTTTCGTGCCCGACCGCTGAGTGTTTCGCGCTGTCCCCTCCGGTACGATCTTTGCTCGCTTTTTCAACCCGTCCCGTGTCCATCTCGACAAAAGAGGCCCCCATGTCCATCACACGTCGTCAGCTTGTCCAGGGTGCCGGTGCGTTTGCCAGCGCCGCCGCGCTCGGTGACCGCGCCTTTTCGCAGGCGAACCCGCTCAACGTCGGCTTCGTGCTGATCGGCCCGGTCGGCGACTTCGGCTGGTCGACCATGCACGACCGCGGACGCCGCCGCATGGAAGAGGTGCTGGGAAGCGCCGTGCGTTCGACCCAGGTCGAGTCCGTCGCGCCGCCCGACTTCGACCGCGTCGTCAATCAGCTGGCACGCAACGGCGCGCGCCTGATCTTCACCACCTCGTTCAGCTATTTCCAGCCCACCGTGCGCGTGGCGCCGACGCTGCCGAACGTGTTCTTCGAAAACGCCACCGGCACCTCGACCCTGCCGAACCTGTCGATCTACAACTCCCGGTTCTACGAGGGCCGCTACGTCCAGGGCGTGATCGCCGCGCGCAAGTCCAAGTCCAAGCAGATCGGCTACATCGCCTCATTCCCGGTTCCTGAAGTCATCCACGCCATCAACACCGTGATGCGCGGTGCCTGGTCGGTCGATCCGGCCATGAAGGTGCGCGTCGTCTGGGTCGGCGCCTGGTTCAACCCGGGCCGCGAGGCCGAAGCCGCGCGCGCCCTCATCGACCAGGGCTGCGACGTGCTGTGCCAGCACACCGACAGCCCGGCACCACTGCAGGTGGCCGAAGAACGCCGCGTGTTCGGTTTCGGCCAGGCTTCGGACATGACCCGCTTCGCACCGAAGGCCCACCTGACCTCGTCCATCAACAACTGGGGCGACTACTACGTCAGCCGTGCGCGCGCCGTGATCGACGGCAGCTGGCGCCCGGGCGATGTCTGGGGCGGACTGAACTCCGGCATGTTCAGCCTGGCGCCGTTCACCAACATGACGCCCGAAGAAGTGGCCGAGGCGACCCGCGTGCGCGACGCGCTGGCGGCCGGCACGCTGCACCCTTTCGACGGCCCGATCGTGCGCCAGGACGGCACCACCGTCATCCCCGCCGGCCAGCGCCTGAACGATGCCCAGATCCGGTCGCAGAACTACTTCTATCGCGGCATCGAAGCGACGATGCCCGGCTGACCAGGCGTCGCGGTCTTGGCGCCTTGGGTCAGGCGCCATGCACGCCCTGGTTCACCGCGTACAGGGCCAGTTCGACATCGTTGCGCACACCGGTCTTTTCCAGGATGCGCGCGCGGTAGGTGCTGACGGTGTTGGACGACAAGGCCAGCGCGTCGGCGATCTCGCCCACGCTGCGGCCCTGGCTGAGCAGCCTGAACACCTGGTATTCACGTTGCGACAGCCGTTCGTGCAGCGGCTGGTCGGCCTTCGCCCCGGCGCCCACGGCGCTGGCCAGCTGTTCGGCCACGCTGGCGGTGATGAACAGGCCGCCCAGGGCCACGCGGCGGATGGCTTCGATCATCTGTTCGCTGTCGGCGCTCTTGTTCAGGTAGCCGGCCGCACCCAGCTTCAGGCTGCGCACGGCGTACTGCCGGTCGGGGTAGGTGGACAGCATCAGCACCGGCAGCTTGGGGAATTCCTTCTTCAGCTGCTTCAGCACGTCCAGCCCGTCGCGCTGCGGCATGGCGATGTCGAGCAGCACCACGTCGATGCCGCCCTGGCGCACCCGGCCCACCGCGTCGGGGCCGTTACCGGCTTCGAAGGCCAGCGCGATGTCGGGCGCGTCGGCCAGGATGAGCTTGATGCCCTGGCGCACGATCTGGTGGTCGTCGCAGATCAGCACCTGGATCATGTGTGCCCCTCGCCCGCGGAGTACCGCGGTCGGTCCCCCGAGGGGACGGCGCCCGCCTTGGGGCGGCCCGGCGGCGGGCGCTTCATGTCTGCCCCTCGCCCGCGGGGTACCGCGGTCGGCCCGGCGGCGGGCGCTTCACGATGACCCCGCCTCTTGCTCTTCCGACAAGGGCATCACCAGCCGCACGCGCGTGCCCTGCCCCGGCGCACTGTCGATGCTGAGCCGGCCGCCGAAGTGCCCGGCACGTTCACGCATGCCCAGCACGCCGAAGCTCTGCGGGTCGGCCAGTGCCGCTGGCGCCGCGCCCACGCCGTCGTCGCGCACGTCGATGTAGAGCACCGCGTCGGGCGGGCCGTCGACATGGATGCTGATGCGCACGCTGCGCGCCTTGGCATGGCGCGCCACGTTGGTCAGCATCTCCTGGAAGATGCGGAAGACGGCGATGGCCTGCCCGCCCTGCGGCGGCAGCACGCCCGCTGCCACGTGGAACTGCAGCGTGGCGTCGAGTTCGCTGGCGTCGGAGAACGCGTTCGAATAGCTGTCGCGGAATTCCTGCGCCTGCCATTCCAGCGCCGCCCACAGGCCCTGGTGGTCCAGGATGCTGGGGCGCAGGTCGGTGATGATGCGGCCGACGTTGTCGACGGCGGTGTCGATCAGCCGGCCCATGCTCTGGCACTTGGCCTGCAGCTCGGCCTGGTCGCCCGACTCCAGGCCCACCCGGCGGTGCAGCCAGTGCGTGTCCATCTTCAGCGCCACCAGCAGCGAGCCCAGTTCGTCGTGGATCTCGCGGGCGATGCGCTTGCGCTCGGTCTCGCGCACGGCCTCGATGTGGTTGGCCAGGTCGCGCAGTTCGCGCGTGCGTTCGGCCACGCGCTGCTCGAGTTCGTCGTGGCTCTTGCGCAGCAGTTCGCTGGCACGCTTGCGTTCGGTGATGTCGACGAAGGTGGCCACGGCACCGCGCACCTGGCCGTTCTCGATGATGGGATGGCTGCTGTACTCGGCCGGGAAACAGCTGCCGTCGGCACGCCACAGCACTTCGTCGTCGATGCGGCAGGGCAGGCCCTGGCGGAAAGCCCTGAAGATGGGGCATTCACATTCCGGATAGTGGCGCCCGTCTGCATGGGTGTGGTGCATCAGCGCATGCATGTTGCGGCCCAGCACCATGTCGGTGCTCCAGCCCAGCATCTGCGCCGCTGCGCGATTCACGAAAGTGCAGCGGCCGTCCAGGTCGACGCCAAAAATGCCTTCGCCAGTGCTTTCCAGCAACAGGGTCAGGCGCTCGGCCGCCTGGGCGGTGGCCGCTGCGGCCGCAGCGGCGGGTGACAGATCGGGTGACATGCACCAAGGCGGCGCAAGGCGCATGCCAGGGGCAGCGGCCGGAAAAACTTTCGCAGCCGATGTCGATCGATGCCGCGCCCGCGCATCACTGTGACGAGCCCGCCGCCGGGCGCGGCTTGTCGGGCGCGGCGCGAGCCGGTAGCGTGCGCCGACCACCCCACCCCCGCCGGACGAGAAAGCCCGACCATGGAATACACGCTGATCTTCAACGCGACCACCGCCGACGTCGCCCAGGGGCAGGACCCGGCCACCGCCCCCGCCTACTGGGCGGCGTGGAACGCCTACATCGGCGCGATGTTCGGCGCGGGCATCGTCAAGTCCGGCAACGGCCTGCAGCAGCGCGCAGCCGGCAGCACGCACGCCCAGGGCTGAAACCAGGCGCCGCCCCGGGGCGGCACCGCAAACCTCAATAGATCTCGGGCACGATCAGCTCGGCCGGCACCGGGCTGCGGATGTAGTCGGGGTTGCGCAAGCGCGCAGGCAGTTCGATGCCCGGGCGTTCCACCTCGGTGTAGGGCATCTGCTGCAGCAGGTGATGGATGCAGTTCAGCCGCGCGCGCTTCTTGTCCACGGCCTGCACCACCCACCAGGGCGCCTCGGCGATGTGGGTGCGTTCCAGCATGGCTTCCTTGGCGCGGGTGTAGTCCTCCCAGCGGCGCCGGCTTTCCAGGTCCATCGGGCTCAGCTTCCACTGCTTCAGCGGGTCGTTGATGCGGCCCAGGAAGCGCAGGTGCTGTTCGTCGTCGGTGATGCTGAACCAGTACTTCAGCAGCTGCACGCCGCTGCGCACGAGCATGCGTTCGAACTCGGGCACGCTGCGGAAGAACTCCTCGACCTCGGCCTCGCTGCAAAAGCCCATCACGCGCTCGACGCCGGCGCGGTTGTACCAGCTGCGGTCGAACAGCACCATTTCGCCGGCCGCCGGCAGGTGGCTGATGTAGCGCTGGAAATACCACTGGGTCTTTTCGCGGCTGTTCGGTGCCGGCAGCGCCACCACGCGCGCCACGCGCGGGTTCAGGCGCTGGGTGATGCGCTTGATGACGCCGCCCTTGCCCGCCGCGTCGCGGCCTTCGAACAGGATCACCACCTTGTGGCCGGTGGCCGCCACCCAGTCCTGCAGCTTCACCAGTTCGCCCTGCAGCCGGAAGAGTTCGCGGAAGTAGCGCAGCCGGGCGGCGCGTTCGGTGGTCTGGCCGCCCTCACCGCCCTCGCGGGCGTCACCACCCTCACCGTCTTCGGTGAGCAGTTCCATCTCTTCGTCGTAGCCGTCCAGCAGTTCCTGTTCCAGGCGCTGCAACAGGCGGGCATGTTCTTCGGGGTTCAGGTGTTCGATGCTCATGCCCCGAACGCTGCGCGTTTCAGGTGACGGTGTCGTGACAGGCCGCCAGCAAGGCGCGCAGCGTGTCCAGGCTGTCGGCTTCGTGCAGCGGCTTGTCGGGCCGCGGTCGCAGCATGCGCGGGAAGCGCACGGCGATGCCGCTCTTGTGGCGCGGGCTGGCCTGGATGCCTTCGAAGCCGATCTCGAACACCAGGCTGGGCCGCACGCTGCGCACCGGGCCGAACTTCTCCAGCGTGGTGGCGCGGATGACGCGGTCCACGGTCTTGAACTCCTCGTCCGTCAGGCCCGAGTAGGCCTTGGCAAAGGGCAGCAGCTGCAAGGCGCCCGCCACCGCCGGCCGGCGCGCGGCAATGGCCTCGACCACGGCCTGCGCTTCTTCGGCACTGGCCGGCGGCCGGCTCCACACCGCGAAGGTGTAGTCGGTGTAGACGCTGGCGCGGCGGCCATGGCCGGCCTGGGCATAGATGAGCACGGCGTCGACGCTGAGCGGGTCCACCTTCCACTTCCACCACACCCCGTCCTGCTTGGTGCGGCCGCTGCCGTAGCCGGCGCTGCGCTGCTTCAGCATGAAGCCTTCGACACCCCGTTGCCGCGAACCGGCGCGCAAGGCCGCCAGTGCCGGCCAGTCGGCGGCCTGCACCAGGGGCGCGGCGCGCAGACCCTGGCCCTGCAGCAGCGCTTGCAGGGCCGCGCGGCGGGCGTGCTGCGGCTGGCCGCGCAGGTCGCTGCCGTCGGCCTCCAGCAGGTCGTAGGCCAGGAACTGCACGGGCGCGTCGGCCAGCAGCTTCTTGCCCAGGGTCTTGCGGTTGATGCGCTGCTGCAGCAGCGCGAACGAGGCCGGCTGTTCTGCGCCTTCGGGCCAGACCAGCAGTTCGCCGTCGAGCACGCTGCCGTCGGGCAGGGCCTGGGCGCGCGCGGCCACCTCGGGGAAGCGCTCGGTCACCAGTTCCTCGCCGCGCGACCAGATCCACACCTGCCCGGCGCGCTTGACCAGCTGCGCGCGGATGCCGTCGTACTTCCACTCCACCTGCCAGTCGGCCACCGGGCCGATGGCTGCGTCGAATTCCGCCAGCGGCAGTTGCAGCGGGTGGGCCAGGAAAAACGGATAGGGCTGGCCGGCGTCCTGCAAGGGCGAGGCTTCGTGCGACAGCAGCGCCTGGAAGCGCGCGGCGCCGGGCATGGACCGTGCGTCGGTGTAGCCCATCATGCGCTGGGCCACCAGCTTGGCGTCCAGGCCGGCGTGTTCGGCCAGTGCGCGCTGCACCAGCAGCTTGCTGACACCGACGCGGAAACCGCCGCCGATCAACTTCACCAGCAGGAAGCGGCCGCTGGCGTCCAGCTCGTCCCAGGCGGCCAGCACACGCGCCGCCTGTTCTTCGGCCGGCAGCCCGCGCAGCGGCAGCAGGCGCTCCTCGACCCAGAACGCCAGGCCGTGGTCGCTGCCCGCCTGGCCGGGCGGCAGCACATGGGCAATGGTCTCGGCCAGGTCGCCCACGGCCTGGTAGCACTCGTCGAACAGCCAGTCGTCGATGCCGGCGCGGCGGCAGGCCAGTTCACGCAGCACGGCCGTGGGCACCACCTGGCGCGGCTTGCCGCCGGCCAGGAAGTAGGTGGCCCAGGCGGCGTCGGCGGCCGGTGCGGCGGCGTAGTAGCGGCGCAAAGCCGCCAGCTTGGCACTGGTGGCGGTGCTGGCGTCGAGCTGGTCGTACAGGGCGGCAAACAGGCGCATCGGGCGATGATGCCCGGGCTGGCAACCCCCAGTGCAGCGCCCCGGTGGCCCAGGCCATGCCGGGGCCGAACAGGCCGCCGGCCGCGCGGGCGGCCTCGGAACCTCAGCGCGCGCCGGCCACGCCGGCCATGTCGATGCCGGCCGTCACCACGTCGGGCCCGGGCTCGGCGGTGCGCACCACCGTCACCGGCACCGGGCTGTGTTGCAACAGGGCCAGCGCCACCGAACCCAGGCCGTCGGCGTCGGGTTCGGCCATGCCGACAGCACCCATGAACACGGCGTCGGCGCCGTAGTTTTCGACCAGTTCCACCAGCAGCGTGGCGGGCTCACCGCCGGCAACTTCGCTTTCGTAGTCGGCGTCGGCTTCGTCGAGCAGGGCTTCGGCAGGCGCCAGCAGGTCGGCGCCTGCGCCGCGCTTGATGTCGGTCAGGGCCTCGGTGTCGTGCGCCAACACCACTTCGTACAAGGTGGCCGATTCCTGCACGTTGATGAGCACGAAGCTGGCCGGCAGCCCGGCGCGGCGCAGCTGAAGGGCATGGCGAACGGCGGCCAGGGCCGCTGGCGAGCCGTCAATGGGCAACAGGATCTTCATGGGGCGCTCCGGTGGCAATCAGGCCCTTATCTTGCGCCAGGGCGATGGCCTCACCCGCCGCGTCGCCGCCTTCGCCACCAAATTCCGTCTGGAAGCTGCCGGCCTGCAACCCCTGCTGCTGCAGCCAGCGCACCATCACCGCCTCGTAGCCGTGGGTGACGATGACGCGTTCGGCCCCGGTGGCGGCAATCGCGCGCTGCAGCCCGGGCCAGTCGGCGTGGTCGCTGAGCACGAAGCCGCGGTCCAGCCCCTGGCGGCGGCGCGCGCCGCGCAGCTGCATCCAGCCGCTGGCAAAGGCGTCGCCAGCGTCGCCGAAGCGTTTGGCCCAGGCGCTGCCCAGCACCGCGGGCGGGGCCAGCACCAGCGCACGTTTCAGGCTGGCGGTGTCGCCGATGTCGCTGACCAAGTGGGTGTCGGGCAGGCGCACGCCGGCTTCGCGGTAGGCCCGGTTCAGCGGTTCCACGGCGCTGTGCACGACGATGGGGCCGATCGACGCGTCCACCCCCGCCAGCAGGCGCTGCGCCTTGCCGAAGCTGTAGCCCAGCAGCAGGCTGGCGCGGCCGGCGGCGGCATTGCCGGCCCACCAGGCGTTGATGTCGGCCATGACCTGGGCCTGCGGGCGCCAGCGGTAGATGGGCAGGCCGAAGGTGCTTTCGGTGATGAAGGTGTGGCAGCGCACCGGCTCGAAGGGCGTGCAGGTGGCGTTGTGCTCGGCGGCTTCGTCGTCGGCACCGCGGGTGTAGTAGTCGCCGGAAGCCACCCACACCTGGCCTGCGTGTTCGATGCGCACCTGGGCCGAACCCAGCACGTGCCCGGCCGGGTGCAGGCTGACCTTCACCTGCCCCTGGGCGCCGTTGATCGTGACGACCTCGCCGTAGGCCAGGCCCTGCAGCCTGATGTCGCCCAGGCGTGAGCGCAGTACCCCGGCACTGACGGCGGTGGCCAGGTAGTGGCCATGGCCGCGCCGCGCGTGGTCGGCATGCGCGTGCGTCACCACCGCCCGCGCCACCGGGCGCCAGGGGTCGATGTGGAAATCGCCTGCCGGGCAGTACAGCCCCTGCGGGCTGAGCACGACCAGGTCCGGACGGGCCCCGTTCAAGCGCCGGGCGCCAGGAAGGTCTTGCGGATGTCGAGCGAACCGCGCACGCCGACATCGGCCCGGTGTTCGGCCAGCCAGCGGTCTGCCGCGGCCAGGCCCAGCGCGTGCAGGGCCTGCAGGAAGGCGATGTTGGTGTTCATCTTGCTCGAAGGGCCCAGCGGTGCCAGGCCGGCGTCGTCGGCCACCATATGCAGGCGCAGGTTCTTGTAGTCGCCGCTGCCCAGCCGGCCTTCGGCCACCAGTTTCTGCACGAAGGCGATGGCCCGCAGTTCGCCCAGCAGGCCGGCGTTGAAGGTGATCTCGTTGACGCGGTCGGCGATTTCCTCGGCCGTGTCGGGCACCGACGGGCGCGACAGCGCGTTGATGCGCACCAGCAGCAGGTCGGTGGCTTCGCTGCAGTAGATGAGCGGCCACAGAGCGGGGTTGCCGCTGTAGCCACCGTCCCAGTAGGCCTCGCCGTCGATCATCACCGGCGCGAACAGTTGCGGCAGGCAGGCCGATGCCAGCAATGCCGGCACGTCCAGGTCGCCCTTGCAGCCCGGCCCGCGCACGTTGTCGAACACCCTGGCCTGCCCCGTGCGCACCTGGGTGGCGGTGACGAACACGCGCAGCGGGCTGGCCATCAGCATTTCGGGCCGCACATGGCGTTCGACGATGCGGCGCAGCGGGTCCAGCCCCAGCGGGTTGAACTGCTGCGGGCTGAACAGGCGCAGGAAACCGTTGAACCAGGCGTAGAACGGGTTCTGGTTCAGGTTGAACAGGCTCAGGTCGACGTCGGCCGGCGCCGGCATGGCGGGCACCGCCGTGCCGAAGCAGGCCTGCTGGCCACCCACGTCGTGCCAGAAGGCCGCCAGTGCGGTGCGCGCGCCGGCGCGCCCGCCCGCGGCCCAGCCGCAGGCCAGCACGGCAGCGTTCAGGGCCCCGGCGCTGGTGCCCGAGACGGCGGCGATCGGCAGGCTCTCGTCCTGCAGCAGCCGGTCGAGCACGCCCCAGGTGAAGGCGCCATGCGAACCGCCGCCCTGCAGGGCCAGGTCCAGCGGGGCGGTGGCTGCGGCCCGGGCCGGGCGGCGACGCGGCGCAGGCGTGCTGGCGGGCTTCGCAGCGCGGGCGGGCCGGGCCGTCGGGGATGGCGGGGTTGCCGGGGTTGTCGGGGTCGTCCGGGTCTTGGCCATGGCGGAAAGGCACCTGAAAGCGGGGGAAGCCATGAGCCTAGCGCGACTGAGCGACGGCGATACTGCAGGCATGCGTGATACGAAGGAAAGTCTGCCGGCCATGATGACCACACGCATTCCAGGTGACATCGAACCCTGGCAGTTGATGCTGGACCCGCGCGGCCGCATCGCGCGAAGCACCTGGTGGCTGTGGGGTGTGCTGGTGCCGCTGGGCGTGGGGCTGCTGCTGCATGCGCTGCTGGGCATTGCACGGATCCGCGCCGAGCTGGCTGACCATCTCGTCAATCTGCTGCTGTTGTGGCCGACGCTGGCGGTGTCCATCAAGCGCTGGCACGACCGCAACCACAGTGGCTGGTGGGTGCTGGTGATGCTGGTGCCGGTGGTGGGCTGGCTGGTGGCGCTGGTGGTGAACGGCTTTCTCCGCGGCACGCCGGGGCCCAACAGGTTCGGCCAGGAGCCGCGCTGAGCAGCGCACGAAGACGGATATCACCGCTCTCCAACCACGGCGTCCGCCCCAGGACCCAGCCTCCAGCCCCGCGGCAGTGCAGCCGGGGGCACATGCGTCAGTAACGCCCGGTGATGCCCGCCAGCCGCAGGTAGACGTTCGCGGCCCAGGCCACGGCAGCGCGGCGCAGCCAGCTGCGCATGCCGCCGCCCCGGGCCGGGCCGGGCTGGACTTCCTCGGACACCGCGAAGGCCGTGTCGAAGCGCTGGCCGAGCGCCAACGCAAATTCGGGGTCTCGAACCACGACGTTGGCCTCCAGGTTCAGCAGCAGCGACAGCGGGTCGATGTTGGAGCTGCCCACGGTGGCCCAGTCGTCGTCGACCAGGGCCACCTTGGCGTGCAGGAAGGCCGGGGTGTATTCGAAGATGCGCACGCCGTGCGACTGCAGTTCGTCGTACAGCGCGCGCGCCGCCAGCGCGGCAATGCGGTAGTCGACCTTGCCCTGCATCAGCAGCCGCACCTGCACCCCACGCCTGGCGGCGCCGCGCAGGGCGCGGCGGAAACTGCGGCCCGGATAGAAGTAGGGCACGGCGATGTCGACGCGGCGCTGCGCCCCGCGGATGGCCTCGACGTAGCTGCGTTCGATGGCACGGCGCTGGCGCAGGTTGTCGCGCACGACGAAGGCCGCCTGCATGGGCTGGCTTGCCGTGCCGGCGATGTCGGGCCTGGAGCCGCCGCGCAACTGGCGCAGCAGGTCCAGGGCCTGGCGCGCCGGCCGCTTGGCGCGCGCCAGGGTGCGCACTTCCTCGCGCCAGGCCCGGGCCAGGTGGGCACGGGCCCACATGGCCCGGGCCGTGGCATGCACGTTCTGGGCGAGCGGGCCGTTCACCTCCACCGCGAAGTCCAGCCTTGCCGTCTCGGTCCAGCCGTGGTTCATGTCGTGGCGGTCGTCGATGATGTTGATGCCGCCCACGAAGGCCACGGTGTCGTCACAGACGCACAGCTTCTGGTGCAGCCGGCGCAGCTGCCCGGGCTGCAGCCAGGCGTACCAGCGTTCGAGCGGCCGGAAGACCTCGAGCTTCACGGCCGCACCTTCCAGCGCCTGGCGCAGCATCGGCAGCGTGGCCAGGCTGCCGAAACCGTCGATGACCACGTGCACGGCCACGCCCCGGCCAGCCGCTTCGCGCAGCGCGGTGACGACGCCCTGCGCCGCCGGGTCGTCGTGGAAGATGTAGGTGGCCAGCCAGACCTCGTGCTGCGCTGCTTCGATGGCCGCACACATGCGCGGAAACAGCGCGTCGCCGCCTTCCAGCAGGCTCACCCGGTTGCCACCCACGAAAGCCGGCGCCGGTACCGCCGTCCAGGCACGCAGGCGGGCGAGTTCTTCGCGTGCGGGCATGGCCGTTGCGCCTAGGCCAGCTGCAGCTCGGCCACCAGCGGCAGGTGGTCGGACATGCGGGCCCAGCTGACGCCACGCGGCACCATGGTCGAAGTGCAGGCCAGGCCACGCAGGTAGAAGCGGTCCAGCGCGAACACCGGCGCCAATGAAGGAAAGGTGGCCTGCTGCTGGCGCGCGCTGGCCGGGGCCACGGCGCGCGACAGGCCCAGTTCGGCCATCGGGCCGTCGAGCTTCTCGCCCCAGTCGTTGAAATCGCCGGCCACCACCAGGATTTCGCCAGCCGGCACCTGCTGTTCGATGTAGCGCGCCAGGCGCTGCACCTGGCGCACCCGGCTGGCGTGCACCAGGCCGAAGTGCACCACCACCGCATGCACCGGCACGCCGTTCCAGGACACCGGCACGTGCAGCAGGCCGCGCTGTTCGAAGCGGTGGTCGCTGACGTCGCGGTGGCCGATGTCGCCCAGGGGCCAGCGCGAGAGCAACGCATTGCCGTGTTCGCCCTGGCGCGTGACGGCATTGGTGCGATAGGCGACCTCGTAGCCTTCGGGCGCCAGGTACTCGGCCTGGCCCTGGGCCGGCCAGCCGAAGGAAGTGCGGTCGAAACGGCGCGACTCGCCGTGGTGGAACAGCCGCACTTCCTGCAGGAACACCAGGTCGGCGTCCAGCGCCTCGATGCCCAGGCCCAGGTTGTGGATCTCCAGCCGCTTGCGCAGCCCGACGCCACGCACGCCCTTGTGGATGTTGTAGGTGGCCACGCGCAGGCCGCTGATGCCGGTGTAGGGCGGCAGCAGGGTCGACTGCAGCGGCTGCAGCTTGCTCATGGCGCAGCGGCGGCGAAGTCCGCCAGCTGCCGGATGGCTGCCGCGTTGCTGGGCGAAAAGCAGCGCTCGGCCGCCTCGTGCCAGGGCAGCCACTGGTATTGCAGGTGCTCACGCGGCGCCAGCACCACCGGCGTCCCGGCGGGTACGGTCAGGCCGAAGACATGCTCGGTGTTGTGCGTCACGCCCGGGGCATAGCGGTGGCGCCAGGTGGGGAAGATCTCGTAGACATTGGTCAGGCCCCAGTCGCGCAGTTCGCCCGTGGTGATGCCGGTTTCCTCCTGCACTTCGCGGCGCGCCGTGTCTGCCAGCGGCTCGTCTTCGGCGTCGAGCGAGCCGGTGACGCTCTGCCAGTAACCCGGGCGGTCGGCGCGTTCGATCAGCAGCACGTCCAGTGCCGGCGTGTGGATGACCACCAGCACCGAGCGCGGAATCTTGGGTGGGCGCGGCGGGTTCTCAGACACCGCTGACCACCGTGTCGAGCGCATCGACGATGCGTGTGGCTTCGGCACGCAGGCTGGCCACCGGCGCCGACAGCATGCGCGCCGGCACGGCACCCGCCTCTTGCGGCACCAGTTGCAGGCTGTGGCCCAGCACGTCGAACTGCGGCACCAGGCGTGGCGGCAAACCGGCCATCTTGCGGCGGGGCAAGGCCAGGGGCACGACCAGGCGCGTCGGCACCCCGTGCAGCAGTGCGCTCTGGATGTCCACCAGAAAGGGCACTTCGTCCCGGCTGCTGGCGATTGGATTTCGGTAGACGTCCCACTGGGCCATGCCGTTCACCAGGTGCGGAAGTCTTCGTTCCAGATGCCGATGCGCTCGAAACGGGCGTTCTGCTCGTCGACCCAATCCTTGTAGCGGGCGTAGAACTCGTCTGCCGTGCGCGGCGGCGCTTCGGCCATGGCCTGCCCGCGGCTGGCGGCGACCAGGGCGTCGTAATGCGCCGCCGACAGCAGCACGCTGTGGCGGCGGCCCTGCTTTTCGATCACCACGGGCTCGCGCTGGCAGTGGTCCAGCATCTGGCCCAGGCGGTTCTTGGCTTCGGTGGCAGTGACTTCCATGGCGGGGTCCCGTTCAGGCAACCCAGCCATATTAGCTAAACCAGACCCCTGGTGCGGAAGATCAAGCCGCCGGCGCCGTGTTGCGCAGCCGGATGTGCAGTTCCCGCAACTGTGCTTCGTCGACCATGCTCGGCGCCCCGGTCAAGAGGCACTGTGCGCGCTGTGTCTTCGGGAAGGCGATGACGTCGCGGATGCTCTCCGCACCCGTCATCAGCGTGGCGATGCGGTCCAGGCCGAAGGCCAGGCCGCCGTGGGGCGGCGCACCGTACTGCAGCGCGTCGAGCAGGAAGCCGAACTTGAGCTTCTGCTGCTCGGGCGTGATGTTCAGTGCCTCGAACACGCGGGCCTGCACGTCGGCACGGTGGATGCGGACCGATCCCCCGCCGATCTCCCAGCCGTTCAGCACCATGTCGTAAGCCTTGGCGATGCAGGCCCCGGGGTCGGTCTTCATCAGCTCGTCGTGGCCGTCCTTCGGCGCCGTGAACGGGTGGTGCACGGCGTTCCAGCGCTTGGCGTCCTCGTCGAACTCGAACATCGGGAAGTCCACCACCCACAGCGGCGCCCAGACGTCGTTGAACAGGCCGTGCTCGCGGCCGAAGTCGCTGTGGCCGATCTTCACGCGCAGCGCGCCCAGCGCGTCGTTCACCACCTTGGCCTTGTCGGCGCCGAAGAAGATGAGGTCGCCGTTGCGGGCGCCGGTGCGGGCCAGCATCTGCTCCAGCGCGCCGTCGTTCAGGTTCTTGACGATGGGGCTCTGCAGGCCGTCGCGGCCCTTCGCCACGTCGTTCACCTTGATCCAGGCCAGGCCCTTGGCGCCATAGATCTTCACGAACTCGGTGTAGGCGTCGATCTCGCCGCGGCTCATTTCGCCGCCACCGGGAATGCGCAAGGCCGCGACGCGGCCGCCGGGCGTGGTGGCCGGGCCGCTGAACACCTTGAAGTCCACCGACTTCATGATGTCGGTGAGCTCGGTGAACTCCAGCTTCACGCGCAGGTCGGGCTTGTCGCTGCCGTACTTGTGCATGGCGTCGGCATAGGTCATCTCGGCATACACCGGCAGTTCCATGCCCAGCGTCTTGCGGAAGACGGTACGGATCATCGCCTCGGTGATGGCGCGGATCTCGTCTTCACCCAGGAAGCTGGTCTCGATGTCGATCTGCGTGAATTCGGGCTGGCGGTCGGCACGCAGGTCCTCGTCGCGGAAGCACTTGGTGATCTGGTAGTAGCGGTCGAAGCCGGCCACCATCAGCAGCTGCTTGAAGAGCTGCGGGCTCTGCG
>LNFM01000873.1_pt1 | contig 71102 bp, 66 predicted proteins | sample 596031 | NCBI WGS metagenome assembly LNFM01 (sample SAMN04254537, study PRJNA301005) | activated carbon metagenome | isolation source: dual media filters at the Ann Arbor, Michigan drinking water treatment plant | place: USA: Ann Arbor
CCCGACGCCGGCCGCGCAGCGCCTCCCAGTCCATGACCTCGAACTCCATGTCGATGCCGACGTCGCGGAAGTTCTCCTTCACGAACTCGTTCATCGGTAGCGGCTGCATCTGCCCCGATCCGGCAGGCGAGATGATCACCTTGATCTTCGCGGGCTTGCTCGGGCTGTAGCCCGCCTCCGCCAGCAGTCGCATCGCTTCTTTCGGGTCGTAGCGTAGATCGAACGTGGGATTCCCGAACCAGGGATGGCCCTTCGTGATCATGCCCTTGGCCGGCGTCGCGAGCCCGCCGAGCAGCTTGACCATGCCTTCGCGATCGATGGCGAGGTTGGCGGCCTTTCGCACGCGGATGTCGCGAAACGGAGAATCTTCGAGGTAGCTGATCTGATAGGGCCAGATATGCGGGTACTGGTTGGTGACGATCTGCATGCCCTGCGACTTGAGGCGCGGGATCGCGTCCGGTGGCGGCGCTTCGACCCAGTCGATCTGCCCGGCAAGCAGCGCGGCGACGCGGGTGTTGGCGTCGGGCATCGGCAGCAGGACGAGGCGGTCGCTCTTCGGAATGCGCTTCGGATCCCAGTAGTTGGGATTCTTGACGAGCTCCGCGCGCTCACGCGGCACGAGTGTTTTCAGCATCCAGGGTCCGGTTCCTGCCGGGCTGAATGCGACCTTGTTCCAGTCCTTGCCGAGTTTCTCCCAGTTCGCGGAGCTGGAGAAATAGAGATTTGCGAGATTGTATGGCAGAACCGAATCCGGCTTCTTGGTTTTGATTTCGACGGTGAAGTCGTCGATCTTCCGCCAGCTCGCGATGGTGCCGTAATACTGGCTGCCCTGGATCGACTGCGCCTGGTCGAATTGCGGCGAATCCCGCTTCATCAGTTTGTCGAAGTTCCAGACGACGGAATCGGCGTTGAAATCGGAGCCGTCGTGAAACTTGACGCCACGCCTCAACTTGAAGGTCCAGACCGTCTTGTCGCTGTCGCTGACGGACCAGCTCTCGGCGAGGCCGGGCTTGAGGACGGCCGCCTTTTCGAAACTGGACAGGTCCCAGTTCACGAGGCCGTCGTAAACGGTGACGCCCATGAACCGCAGGCCTTCGCCGCCCTGGCTCGGTTGCCCGGTCGTCAACGGCACGTCGGCCGCTGTCATTGCGACACGGAGGACTTTCTCCTGGGCCGTCGCACCGCTCGAATGGGCGAGCAATGCGAGAACCGCCGCCGCCGTTACTGTCTTCCATCTGGGTCGCATTGAAGTCTCCGAGTTGACCGGTCGACCTCCAGCGCTTCGTCCCTTGAGTCTGTGCGGCGGGTTTTTCCCGCTCGGTGTTGTTGGAAACCTCGGCGGTACGATCCGCGGCTCAGTCCTTCGGCATGAACTTCCGTGGATCGTAGACGTGCGCTGGTTCGTCGGCACGGCTTCGACCCTGCCGCAGCCGCCAGAGCATCGGTTCGATGTTCCGGTAGGCCTCGACGAGTTCGTCGAAGTACTTGGGTGCGAAGTCGAGGCCGGCCACGCGCGCGAGCACGGCGATGTCCTCGCGGGACGCACTCTTTCTCGTCATGACTGCTGCTCCGTTACGTCAGGCGATCGGGGGCTTGCGGGTGTGCCAGTCGGTGACGCGCTGATAGGCATCGCCGGCTTTGAGCACGGTCGCTTCGTCGAAGGGGCGGCCGGCGATCTGGAAGGCGAGCGGCAGACCGCCCGGCGAGAAGCCGCAGGGGACAGACAGCGCCGGGATGCCCGCGAGGCTGAACGGCATCGTGACCACCTGCCGCTTCTTGAAGAAGTCGACACCGTCGGGATCGGCGGGTTCAGCGGGCGTGAGCCATCCGGCGGTTGCCAGAACGTCGAAGCGGCGGAACTCCGCCATCATCTCGGTGGCGAGTTCGGTCCGCCACCGCATGGCCTGCACATAGTCTTCGGCCCGGATCAGACCGCCGGCCATCACACGGGTTCTGAGCAGGTAGCCGAAGTCCTCGGGCCGCTCCTTCAGATCCTTCTCGTGGATGGCGTAGAGTTCCGAGAGCGAGATCGTCGTCTTGGCGTCGATGTAGTTCGACAGCGGTGAGAGCTTGATCTCCGCGACGTGCGCGCCGAGCCCCTTGAGCACCGCGATCGCCGCGTCGACGGCGGCCGTGACCTCCGGCGCGGCATCCTCGCGATACCAGTTGGTGACGAGCCCGATCCGAAGCCCCGCCACGGATCCCGTGAGTGCAGCGCCATAGTCCGGAACCGGCTCGTCGATGCTGCCGGGATCGTAGGCGTCGTATCCGGCCGCCGCGCCGAGCATGACGGCGCAGTCGGCGACGGTCCGCGTCATGGGACCGCAGTGATCGTGCGAGAACGTGTTGGGATGCACCCCGCGCCGGCTGATGCGGCCGTAGGTGGGTTTCAGGCCGGCGATGCCGCAGACCGCTGCCGGCCATCGCACCGATCCGCCCGTGTCCGTACCGATCGCTGCCGGCACGAGACGGGCGGCGACCGCGGCGCCGGACCCCGACGACGATCCGCCCGGAAGATGTTTCGTGTCCCAGGGGTTGAGCGCGGGTGGAAACGGGAGATCCCAGGATGGACCGCCGAGCGCGAATTCGAAGGTCGAGGTCTTGCCGATGAGAATGCCGCCTGCGGCCTTCAGGCGGGCCGCGACGTGGGCGTCTTCGGTCGGGACGTTATCGAACAGCAACTTCGAGTGCGACGTCGAGCGGATGCCCGCAGTCTCGACGTTGTCCTTGAGCGCGAACGGGATGCCGTCGAACGGACCGATCGGCGTGCCGGCGCGGTAGCGCGCCTCCGATTCTTTCGCGGCCGTCCTGGCCGCGTCGGAGGTCACTGTGATGAAGCTGTGCAGATTGGCGTCGACATCTTCGATGCGTTTCAAAGTCGCCTCGGTGACATCGACGGGCGAAAGCGACTTCGCGGCATAGAGCGTCTTTAGCTCGACGATGGAAAGCTCCGTCAATTGCGAGCTGTTCCCGATCGACTTCGGCGCGGCATGATCCATCGAACTCTCCCGGTTGCGCCAATTCGCATCAGCACGCGCTCATGCACCGCCACATCCGTTTTGAGACGGCACGAAAAATCGTGCGGCCGCGAAGCGAAAGCCGAATGCCCTGAGCTGATTGCAGATGTCTCTATGGGCGTGAGTATCGAATGGGCATCGCAAGCATTCAATGCCAATTAACAGGCAGTTCGAGGCGCGTATTGACGGAATAAATGGCGCGCCGTGGAGAATGAAATTCAGCGCGCGGCTGTGCCACCGTCCTTGCCACGCGTCTGCTTGATCATGCGCACATCGACCGCCGTCGGATGCTGGCGCGCGTCCGCATCGCCGAAGATCGCGCCCTTACGCAGCTTCTGGGAGTACGTCGTGGGCAAGGTGTCGAGAAATGCGACCCATCCCGGGATCTTGAAGTAGGCGAGCCGCTCGAGCGCGTGCCGCGCCAGCGCATCCGCCAGCTCGGGCCCGCCCGTGAAGCCGTCGTTGAGCACGACGCAGGCGTAGACTTCCTCGTCGCGCAATTCGTCGGCTACTGGAATGATGGCGATCTCGCGCACAGCCGGATGCGTCCGCAGCGTCGCTTCCACCTCGCCTGTCGAGATGTTCTGGCCGCTGCGCCGGACCATGTGCTTCTTGCGATCTACGAAGACGAGCCCCTGCGGCGTCTCGACGAGCAGGTCGCCGGTGTGGAACCAGCCGTCTTTCCAGACGTCCGCCGTCGTCTCCGGATCGCGGAAGTACTCCCGCAGCAACCCGCGTCGCGGCTCGTTGCCGGTCCGCCTGACGCGCAGCTCGCCCGGAACTCCCGGAGGTTGCGGGACGCCGTCGTCGTCGACGAGCTGAAAGTCGAGACCGGGCATGTCGCGTCCGATGCAGCGGGTCTTCCCGTCGCGTTCGGTGGATGTGTCGAACGAGCAGATACCGAGCTCGGACATCCCGTAGATCTCGACCAGCGTCACACCGAAGCGCTCCTCGAACGCCACCCGCAACGCCGGATCGACGCCAGCGCCGACGCCGAACCGCACCTTGTGGCGGGTGTCGTCGGCGTGCGGCTCGCGCTTCATCATCACCGGCGGAATGATGCCGAGATAGTGGAACATCGTCGCCTCGGTTGCGATCAGATCGGCCCACCAGCTCGACGGATGGAAGCGATCCGGAAAGATCATGCAGTTTCGCGAGAGAATCATCGCGGGATTGGCGATCGCGAGACCGTTCGCATAGAAGAGGGGCAGCGGATTGTAGAGCCGCTCGGCGCCATGTCGGATCGTCGCCGTTCCTCCCGCCGCGAGATAACGCTCTGCGGCAAAGAAGAAATACTCGTTGTCGATGATGCAACCCTTTGGCATGCCGGTCGTGCCGGACGTGTACATCAGCACGCTTTCTGACGACCGCCCGGGTGGCGAGCCGAGGCACGGCCGGGCCGATCGATCGAGTGTCTCGTGGAACGCCGAAGCATCGGCGATTGGCAGTCGTCGCCCGAGGGCCGTGACGGCACCGCGCATGGCGGCGATGTGCTGTGGCAACGCGACGATCAGATCGGCTTCCGAGTGTCCGAGCACGTACGTGAGATCGTCGTGTCGAAACTCGGGATTGAGCGGAATGACCCAGCAGCCGAGCGCGTTCAGCGCGAGGAAATGCAGCATGAACTCGGGCCGGTTCTCGAGCACCAGCGCCACCCGCGAGCCGTGGCCGTAGCCGGCCGCTGCGTAGCGTTCAATCAGCGCCGTGGTACGCGTGGCGACATCGCCGTAGGACCACGACAGGCCGTCCGGGCAATAGTCGCGTTCGGCCCGTGGCGGCACCGCGAGGCAGGGGAGGGCCCCCCGCGTGCGGGCCGTGTCCTCGACGGCGAGCCAGAGTGTCGCGAGATCGTTGAGGCCGGGCATCGGCTCCTCCTGCGGTCGACAATGGGCGGGCGCGTTGTTTGGCGAGATCAGGCGCGCTTGAAATCGACGGCTGTGTGCCCGTCCGTCTCGGCGCGGAAGACGGGTGTCACGGTGTCGCCGATCCTTAGCGCGTCGAGCCCCGCGCCGACGATGTTCGTCACCAGTCTGACGCCGGGCGCATCCGCGAAAGTGACGAGGCCGACGACGTAGGGCAGTGCGCCCGCCCGCGACGGATCGAATGGATGCAGGACGCGCGTGAAGGAGAGCACGGTCGCTGGCCCGCTGACGCGCCGCCACGCGAGATCGATGCTGCGGCAATGCGGGCATCGCGGCATCGGATACCAGTGGAAGCGGCCGCAGGCCCGGCAATGCGGGAACGCCACATGCCCCGCGGCGGCGTGCGTGAAGAAGCCGTCGAATTCCGGGTTGGCTTCGCTGGCGACTGTCGTGCTCATCGGTGGTCGCGCCCCAGGATCATGACGCCATAGTCCGGATTCGAGAGGCCGCCGACGAGCCCGATCTCGGCGTTCGCCACCTGCCGGGCCCCGAGGTTGCCCCGCAGTTGCCGCACGGCCTCCACGACGTGTTCCACGCCGAGCAGATAACTGTGGGAGAGAAGCCCCCCATGCGTGTTGATCGGCAGCCGGCCATCGATGCCGATCCCGGTCTCCCGGATGAATGCCGCCCCCTCGCCTCGCTTGCAGAAGCCGACGTCCTCGATCTGCAGCAGGCACGAGATGGTGAAGCAGTCGTAGAGTTCGGCGAAATCCACGTCGGAAAGCGTGACGCCTGCTTGCTGCAACGCCCTCTCGGTCGCGATCCGGGCGCCTGGAATGCGCATCATGCCGCCGGCCTGCGTGAATACGTCGTCGCCCGAGATGGGCTCGCTGCCGAAGCCTGTGCCGAGCACGCGGATGGGCGGTTGCGCCATGTCGCGGGCGCGCTCGAGGCTGGTCATGACGATGGCGCAGGCGCCGTCCGTGATGAGGCAGCAATCCGCGACGCGCAAGGGATCGGAGACGACGCGGCTGGCGAAATAGTCGCCGAGCGACATCGGACGCGTGGCCTGCGAATCCGGATGCAGCAGCGCACTCTGGCGCTGCGTGACAGCGATCTGCCCGAGGTCGGCTTCGGTGAGGCCGAACTCGTGCATGTAGCGCCGCGCCCAGAGTGCGAAATACTGCGGTTGTCCGGTGAAGCCATGCGGCTTCTCGAAGGTCATCTTGCCCGCATAGAGATCGTGAAAGCCGTAGGGCCCCGAAGCGCGCGTGCCCCAATCCACCCCGAAGTAATAGACGAGCGTGTGCGCGAGGCCGTGCGAGATCGCGAGCTGTGCGTGGAGCGGCGCCGTCGCCGAGGCCGCACCGCCGAACGACATCCCGCCGTCGTACCTCCGCTGGAATCCGAACTGCGCCGCGACCCAGTCACGCGGTACCGTCGTCGGCATGACGAGACCGTCGCTGACGACCCCGTCGATATCGGAGGGTTCGAGGCCGGCATCGGCCAGCGCCGCCTCGATGGCTTCGACGACGAGCGCGCGCAGGCTCTTTGGCGAGCGGCGCGTCGGGCGTGTCGCGCCTATGCCGGCAATGGCGACGGTCTGCGAGGACATGAAGCGTTCGGGCCTCCGTGGCGGGGATGGCGCCGAGTGTTGATGATTGCGCGCGACGACACAAGTCGCCCCGTCAATCTCCGGTCACCGTCGGTTTACGGGGCGGCGTGACCTGCGCTGGGCCCGGGCCGCAGCAGGCAGGCCACATGATGGCCCGGCGCGACTTCAACGAGCGGCGGATCGATCCGGCTGCACTCGGGGCGCACGTAGGGGCATCGTGTGTGGAAGCGACAACCGCTCGGTGGCGCCGACGGGCTCGGCACGTCGCCGGTGAGGATGATGCGCTCGCGCTTGGTGCGTTGCACTTCCGGCACCGGTGCCGCCGCGAGCAGCGCTTCGGTGTAGGGATGCAGCGGCGTATCGAACAGGCTGGCGTTGTCGGCGATCTCGACGATCCGCCCGAGGTACATGACCGCGATCCGATGGCCGATATGCTCGACCACGGCGAGGTCGTGGCTGACGAAGAGATATCCGAGCTGCAACTCGTCCTGGAGGTCGATGAGCAGGTTGAGCACCTGCGCCTGCACCGACACGTCGAGCGCCGAGAGCGGCTCGTCTGCGAGGATGAGCTGCGGGCTGACCGCCAGAGCGCGGGCGATGCCGAGACGTTGCCGTTGTCCGCCCGAGAACTCGTGCGGATACTTGGCCATGGCGTCGGCTCTTAGGCCCACCCGTTCGAACAGCGACGCGACGCGGGCCTGCAGGTCCGATCCCATCGCGAGCCCGAAGTTCGTCAGCGGCTCGCTCACGATCTCGCCCGCCGTGAGGCGTGGATTGAGCGACGAATACGGGTCCTGGAAGATCATCTGCATCTGTCGCCGGTACGGCCGGATCTCGCCCTCGCCGAGCGCACTGATATCGGTCCCGTTGAGCACGATTGATCCCGCCGTGGGCTCCTCGAGCCGGGCGATGGTGCGCGCCACCGTGGATTTGCCGCAGCCCGACTCGCCGACGAGACAGAGCGCCTCGCCGCGCCGGATCGAGAACGAAACGCCATCGACGGCCTGCACATGCCCGACGACACTCGAGAACAGACCTTTGCGAATGGGGAAGTGTTTCTTGAGGTCCTTGACTTCGAGAACGACGTCGGCAGAGGGAGACGGTGTGCCGGGGGCGGACATGGCTCAGCTCCTCGGGCTCGTGGCGGTCAGCGCCGACGACGGCGCCGTCTCCCAGCAGGCGGCGCTATGCCGTGGGCCGTGGGTTTCGAGCGGCGGGCGCTGGCTCGTGCACCGCTCCGTCGCTATCGAGCATCGGGGAGCGAACGCACAACCCGGGATCTCTTCGCGCAGCGACGGCACGATGCCGCGGATCTCCTGCAGCCGCGTTCGCGTGGTCTTGCGCGCACCCGGTGTCGAGCGTCGCGGGATCGAGCCGATCAGTCCGCGCGTGTAGGGATGCTGGGGATTGTCGAGAAGTTCGGACACCGTCGCCTCCTCGGCCGTGCGCCCGGCGTACATCACGATGACCCGCTCGGCGACCTCGGCGACCACCCCGAGATCGTGCGTGATGAGGACGATCGCGGTCCCGAGCCGCTCCTTCAGCTCCACCATCAGCTCCAGGATCTGGGCCTGGATCGTCACGTCGAGCGCCGTCGTCGGCTCGTCCGCGATCAGCACCTGCGGATTGCAGGCGAGCGCGATGGCGATCATGACGCGCTGGCGCATGCCGCCCGACAGCTGGTGCGGATACTCGCCGGCCCGCCGCCGTGCGTCCGCGATCCGGACGAGCGCCAGCATTTCGATCGCCCGCTCGGCGGCAGCCTTGTTCGACAGGCCCTGGTGGATCCGGAGCGTCTCCGCGATCTGGAAGCCGACGGTATAGACGGGGTTGAGCGACGACATCGGCTCCTGGAAGATCATCGAGATGCGATTGCCGCGGATGCGGCGCATCTCGCCTTCGTCGAGCTTCGTGAGCTCCATCCCGTCGAATCGGATCGAGCCGCCGACGACGCGGCCAATCTCGCGCGGAATGAGGCCCAGGATCGAAAGAGCCGTGACGCTCTTCCCGCACCCCGATTCCCCGACGATGCACAGCGTCTCGCTGCGATGCAGGTCGAACGACACGCCATCGACGGCACGCACCACCCCGTCGCTGGTGAAGAACTGCGTGCGCAGATCACGGACCGAGAGAATGGGCTCGGTGTTGTCGGCTCGGGCCGCGCCGCTCGGCGTCTTGTCGAGAGCTGCCATGGCGCCTCACATCCGCCGCGCGATGCGCGGGTCCAGCATGTCACGCAGCCCGTCGCCGACGAGGTTGATGGCGAGCACGGTGATTGCGAGGCAGAGCCCCGGGAAGAAGATGATCCACGGCGCGATCTGGAAGAAGGTGCGCCCGAGCGAAATGACGTTGCCCCAGCTCGGGATCTCGGGTGGCGTACCAGCACCGAGGAACGACAGGCCGGCTTCCGTCAGGATCGCGGACGCGCAGACGTAGGTCGCCTGCACGATCAGCGGCGCGGCCGTATTCGGCAGGATGTGGCGGATCATGATGACGGAGTTGCGTGTCCCGGATGCAATTGCCGCGTCGATGAATGGCCGCGCCCGAACGGAGAGCACGACCGAGCGGACGAGACGAACGACACGCGGGATCTCGGGGATCGTGATCGCCACGATGACGATGAAGAGGCTCGCCTTCATCAACGTGATGAGTGCGATCGCGAGCAGGATCGCCGGGATCGACATCATGCCGTCCATGAACCGCATGACGATGCCGTCGATGCGCCGATAATAGCCGCACAGGACGCCGATAACGAGGCCGAGGAATGTCGCCAGCGCGGCGACGCAGAGACCGACGATCAGCGAGATGCGCGCGCCATGCACGACGCGGCTGTAGACGTCGCGACCGAACTGGTCGGTTCCGAACCAGAATTCGCCCGACGGCTTCTTCAGGCGATTGGTCGGCTCGAACTGCAGTGGATCACCCGCGAGCCAGGGCGCGGCGACGGCCACGATGAACAATGCCGCGAGGATGACGAGTCCGACGACGATGGTCTTGTGCCGGCGGACCCAGCGCATGGTGCCCGATTGCTGTCGCGTGCTGGCAGGAGCGGGGAGCGGTTCGGCGACGATGGCCATCTGTATTCCCTACTGCCGGATGCGAGGATCGAAGAGCGTGTAGCTGATGTCGATCAGCAGGTTCACCAGCACTTTCGACGCCGCGAAGAGAATGATCAGCCCCTGGATGATCGGATAGTCCCGCTTCAGGATCGCATCCACGGTGAGGCGGCCGAGGCCCGGAATGTTGAAGACGGTCTCCGTGATCACGACGCCCGAGATGAGAAGCGCGAACCCGATCCCGATCACCGTAACGATGGGCACCGCCGCATTCTTGAGCGCATGGCGGAGTAGCACGCTGCTGGTCGCCACACCCTTCGCACGTGCCGTCCGGATATAATCCTCGGAGAGAACCTCGAGCATGCTCGCGCGTGTGATACGGGCGATGAGCGCCATGTAAGTCATGCCGAGCGCCAGAGCCGGCAGCGTGATCGATCGGAGCGTGCCGCCGATGCCGTTGGCGAGCGGTTGATAGCCCTGCACCGGCAGCCAACGGAGCTGGATCGCGAACACGTAGATCAGCAGATAGCCGACGAGGAACACCGGCACCGCGAAGCCGAGCACCGAGAAGCCCATCACCACGCGGTCGATCGCCGAGCGGGCTTTCCAAGCGGCGAGCACACCCATCGGGATTGCCAGCACGACGGCCACCGTGAGCGTCGCGACGGCGAGCACCAGCGACGGCTCGAGGCGCTGCTTGACGAGCGTCATAACAGGCAGGTTCGAGAAGATCGACGTGCCGAGATCGCCGCGCAGCAGGTTCCAAACATAGAGCCCGAACTGCTCCCAGATCGGCCGGTCGAGGCCGAGCTTTCTGCGGATGCCGTCGACTTCGGCGGGCGAGGCGTCGTCGCCAGCGATGACGGCCGCCGGGTCTCCGGGCGTCAGGTGCAGGAGGAAGAAAACGAACAGCGCTACGACTGCCATCACCGGGATGGTGGCGAGCAGTCGACGCAGGATGTAGGTCGTCATGCGGGCGCCTCGGGATACGACGGGGCTGCTGACCGCCGGGCTGGTAGAGCGCCCGGCGGCATGCGGCTGACGTCAGGTGGCGAGAGCCTCACTTCTTCTCGATGTTCCACATTGGCGGCACGGACGGCACCGGCAGCACGCCGCTGATCTTGTCCGAGCGGTAGGCCACCGGATTGACCCATTGCGCGAACGAGATGTAGGGCACCTGCTCGTAGGCGCGCTTCGATAGTTCGACGGCAAGCTTCTTGCGCGTGTCGACATCCTGCGCGAAGGCCCACTGCTTCCTCAGGTCCTCGAACTTCTGGTCGCAGGGCCATCCGAACCAGGCCTTGTCGCAGCCCATGCCGACCGAGACGTGCGTGATCGGATTGGAAGAAGAGAGAACCGAGGTCCCCGTGATGAAGATGTTCCATCCGCCTTGTGCAGGCGGCTCCTTCTTCGCGCGCCGAGAGACGACCGAGCCCCAGTCCATGGCCTGCACGTCGAGCTTCAGGAAGCTCGCTTTCCTGAGCTGCTGGATCATCACGAGGTTGGCGGGATTGATGTACTGGTGGTCCGTCGCATGCAGGATCGTGATCGGCTCGCCGTTGTATCCGGCTTCCTTGAACAGCGCTTCGGCCTTCTTGAGATCCGGCGGGGCCCTGTAGATCTCCGAGCCGGCATCCGTCTCCATGTCGACGCCGCACCCGAAATAGGAGTAGCAGAGCTTCTGCAGTTTCTTGTCTGCGGCGATGGTGTTCAGGTAGTCGGCATTGTTGATCAGGTGATACATCGCCTGCCGCGCCTTCACGTTATTGAAGGGCGGATGCAGATGATTGAGCTGGATGATCCCCATGGTGCCCATGGCCGGATGCTGCTCGAGTTTGACCCCGGGCGTGGATTCGAGGATCGGCAGAAAATCAGGCTGGGGATTCTCGAGATAGTCGATCTCGCCGGCGACGAGCGCCGCCTGCGCGGTCTGCGGATCGGAGAGCCAGATGAACTCGACGCGATCGACCTTCACGACCTTGCCACCGGCATGTCCGGATGGCGGCTCTTTCCGCGGCACGTACCCGGCGAACTTTTCATAGACGGTCTTGGAGCCGGGGACCCACTCCTCCTTCTTGAAAGCGAACGGGCCGGAGCCGACGACCTCCTCGATCTGCTTGAACGGATCGACGAGCGCTTCCTTCTCGCGCATGACGAAAGGAATGGACGTTCCGATCTTCGCCAGGCTCTCGATGAGCAGGCCGTAGGGCTCCTTCAGCGTCCACACGAAGGTCTTGTCGTCCTTTGCCTCGAGCGAGGCCGTGTAGCCGAAGAGCTGCTTGCCGGCGCCGTCTCGCTTGCCCCAGCGGTTCATGGAGGCGACCACGTCCTTCGACGTGACGGGCGAGCCGTCGTGGAACTTGAGCCCGTCCCGGAGCGTGAACGTGTAGACCTTTCGATCGGCGCTCACGTCCCACTTGTCCACCATTTGGGGCTGGGGTTTGAGGTCGCCATCGCTCGAAAACAACGTGTCGTAGACCATCATGCCGTGGATGCCGGCGATCGTCTGGGTCGTCCAGAACGGATCGAGTGTTCGCACGTCGGCGTGCATGGTGACCTTCAACGTCTTCGGCGTCTGGGCGACCGCCGGTGACATGAGGGCGAGACCGGCGGCGAACGAGGCTGCGAGGCCCCATCTGCGACGAGAACCGTTCAGCATGGTGACGTCTCCCTTTGTTATCATTGCAACGGATCAGTAAATGATGCCCGGCTTTGTCTCGGCGTCGAGGGGCCAGATCGGTCGTTGGACTTTCGTGTAGGCAATTCGCCGGTAGTCGCGCGCCAGCGGCGCGTCGCTGTCGACGTAGAGCACGCGCTTCGCGATGGGGCCGAAGGCGGCCATGAAGTGGTTCGTCGATTTGACCACCAGGATCTTCCGGGTCAGCGGATCGATCCCGACGTTCGAAAAGAGTTCGAGCCCGAGCGCCTGCGTTCGTTTGCTGATCAGAACCACGTCGACGCCACCGATCCGCACGGCGGCGCAATCGCCGACCGGAACGCGGGTCGGCCCGAAGCTCTGCCACGCGTCACGAACCAGCGCCGTTACCTCCACCGTGGCGTCGACGGGCTGGCCCGATTGCGGCCCGGTCCTGCCGCCGAAACGAAGCGGGAAGTGCGCGCCGAGCCCCGCGTCGAAGCAGAGCCGGACCGCGACCGGGTCCCAGATCGGCCCCAGCGCGGCGTCCTCGGCGCCCCGCGCGATCAACTCCCGGAGCACGGTCGTGTTGTCGGAGGGCGCGCCGCCGCCGGCATTGTCGGCGGGTTCAGCCACGACGACCGGCGCGGCGTTCGCCGCCATCGCGGTCCCGACCGCCGTGGCGACGTCGAGATAGTCGGGCGCCGTCTTGCCGCGCATGCCGATCAGCTCCTCGCCGAGCCTCGTCGCGAGCGCCGCGCCCTTGGCTTTGTCGCCGTCGGCGATCACGAGAACGCGGGTTCCGAGTTCGGCCACGTCGCCGTAGGGAAAACAATGCGCGATCGAGATCGACAGGATGCCGTCCTTGCCTTCCAGCGCCTTGATCCGATCGACGAAGGCGCGCATCAGCGGCAGCGTCGTCGGATAGCTGGCGATCTGCCGGCAGTCGTAGACACTCATTACCGGTCTCGCCGTGCCGCGCAGGCGGGCCAGCACCAGATCCAGCACCTCCTCGGCGCGCTCGACGACGTCCGTGTGCGGGAACTCCTTGTAGGTGATGATGACATCCGCAAGCTGAACCCGCTTTATCGTCAGATGGCAGTGCGGATCGAGTTCGACGCCGATCACGACGCCAGGCCCGGTGACTGCGCGGACGCGCTCGAGGATGTCGCCTTCGACGTCGTCGTAGCCGTGCGCCACCATGGCGCCGTGGAGACCGAGCAGCACGCCGTCGACCGGCATCGCCGCTTGCAGTTCTTTGAGGATCTGATCGCGCATCGTCTCGTAGCCCTGCCGGCTCGTCAGCCCGGCGGGGCTGGCGGCGAAACAGCTGCCTTCGATGAGGTCGAAGCCTTCGGCAGCGGCGCGTCGGCGGGCGACGAAGAGGGGAGCCGTGCACATGCGCGGAGCGTCGGTCGGGTGTTCGCCCGGCTTCAGGAATACGACCTCGCGATAGGAGTCGAGGCTCGTCGGGATGGGAGAAAACGTATTTGTTTCGGTCGCAAGCGTCGCTGCGAAAAGGCGCATGAAATTTTTGTCTCCAACGCGACAATGCGCGTCGGCCGGTTCACCCCGATAGGCAGCCCCGAGCCGCACCATCTGCGAGCAGGTCGACACGAAAACCAACGTCGCTCACAATTGGCGCCCCGACAAGGCTTATTCAATTGGCAGCCTGCTGTCGTTTCGAGCGGCCTCAGCCCATCTCCGACTTTTTCGGCGGATGCGTCACGATCGATTTGAGCTCCGGTGTCGGCGCGGAAAGCTTGCCGAGATCCGGCCGCGGCCGCGCCAGTTTCGGGTTCCGGGCGAAGGCAAGTTCCATGGCGTGCGCAGCGGCGAGCAGTGGCCGGTCGCCCCGCGCGGGCCCGACGATCTGGAGACCGAACGGCATGCCGGCTTGGTCGACGCCGCAGGGGATCGAGATCGCCGGATTGTTGACGATCGTGATCACATAGGTCAGCGCCAGCCAGTGATAGTAGTTGCGCAGCGGCGCCCCGTTGACCTCGGCGAGGTAAAGGTTTGTCCAAGGGAACGGACTGATGGGAACCGTCGGCGCGAGCACGAGATCGTAGTCGCGGAACGTCTGCTGGAAGCGCCTGTAGATGCGCGTTTGCTCGGCCTCGGCCCAAGCCACGTCGGCGAGCGTCATGCCCGAGGCGAGTTCGTAGTTCGCGCGGATGTTCGGGCCGAGCGCCGACTTGTCCTTCTCGTACTGCGGCTGGTAGCGCTGCACGAAGGCGAGCGCACGCAGCACATCGAAGCACCGGTCGGCCTCGCCGAAATCGAGTTCGACCCGGTCGCACGACTTGAACAGGTGCCGCATGCCGGCAATCCGGTCTCCCATGACAGCGCGGATGCCGTTGTCGACCGGGCACTGTCCGAAATCCTTGGTCCATGCAACCTTGAGCTTGCCGAGGTCGACGGCGCCCGGCGTTCCGAACGCGTGCGGATCGACGGGATAAGCGAGCGGGTCCACCGGATCGTGACCGGCCTGTGCCGCAAGGAGCTGGCAGGTGTCGGCGACCGTTCGCCCCATGGGCCCGACGACCGAGATGTTCGCCCACCCGCGCGCCGTCTTGGAGTTGGGAACGAGGCCCGGCGACGGCCGGTAGCCGACCACGCCGTTGACGGCACCCGGTATGCGCAATGATCCGCCGGTGTCCGATCCGGTGCACAACGGCAGCATGTCGGTCGCAAGCGCGACGGCCGATCCGCCCGACGAGCCGCCGGCATTGAGCAGCGGCGCGAATGGATTTCCGGTCGCGCCCCACACGACGTTGCGGCTGTTGGCGCCGGCTCCGAACTCCGGCACGTTCGTCTTGCCGACGATGATCGCGCCGGCCTTGCGCACGCGGCCGACCATCGTGTTGTCGGCCTGAGGGATGTTGTCGCGATAGAGTGGCGACCCGTAGGTCGTGAGCAGCCCCGCCGTCTCCTCGAGATCCTTGATGCCCGTGGGCAGGCCATGCAGCGGGCCGAGGGCCTCGCCGGCGAGCGCCGCCTTTTCGGCGGCTGCGGCTTCAGCCCGGGCGCGCGCGAAGCACGTCGCGGTCACCGCGTTCACGGCAGGATTGATCGCCTCGATCCGCCGGATGCAGGCCTCGAGCAGCTCGACGGGGGACAGCTCCTTCGTCCCGATCCGGCGTCGCATCTCGACCGAGGTGAGGGAGAGGATCGCGTCGTCAGCTGCCATGGTCGATCTCCGGCAATCGCGCCTCCATGGCGCTGGAGCATCATGGTACATGGACGCGACGAGCGGAAGCCGTTGCCAAGGCCGGCCCTGACCAACCTGTCGGCAACACGCTTGGACAGGACGCAAAAGCCCCCCGGAAACCGCAGGGTCTCCGAGGGGCATTGGCGTCGAACACGTCACGCGGCCGGCGTCACCCGGCCGTCTTCATGATGAAGGGATTGCCGCCGCCTGGTCCGTTGTTGATCCACACGCTCTTCGACTGCAGATAGCCGTCGATCGCCTCGGCGCCGTTCTCGCGGCCGAGCCCCGAGGCCTTGTAGCCGCCGAACGGCATCGTGAAGCTGACCGCGCGGTAGGTGTTCACCCAAACCGTGCCAGCCTTGATCTTCTGCGCCATCGAATGCGCCCGACGAACCGATTGCGTCCATACGCCCGAGCCGAGACCATAGGCAATGTCGTTGGCGATCCGTACGGCGTCGTCCTCGTCCTTGAACTTGATGACCGAAAGGACGGGCCCGAACACCTCTTCCTGCGCGATGCGCATCTTGTTGTCGACCCCGGTGAAGATGGTCGGCTTCACGAAATACTTGCCGCCGCCGTCTTCTGCGGTAGCCGGCCCGCCGCCGAGCACACAGCGCGCGCCCTCGCTCTTGGCGATGTCGATGTAGCCGAGGATCTTCTGGTACTGCGGCGGCGTCGTCACCGGACCGACCTGCGTTTCATAGAGCTGCGGATTGCCGAGCCGGGCCTGCTTGGCCATCGCGACGAGCTTCTCGACGAACTGGTCGTGGATCGTCTCCTGCACAAGGAGACGCGAGCCCGCGATGCAGGTCTGGCCCGTCGCCGCGAAGATCCCCGAGATCGCGCCCGATACGGCATCGTCGAGGATGCAGTCGTCGAAGACGATGTTCGGAGACTTGCCGCCGAGCTCGAGCGAGACCTTCTTGAACGTGCGGGCGGCGAGTTCGTTGACGCGGGCGCCCGTCGCCGTCCCGCCGGTAAAGGCGACCTTGGCGACCTTCGGGTGCGTGACGAGCGGCTCGCCGACGACGGCGCCATAGCCCGTCACGACATTGACCACGCCCGGCGGGATGTCCGCTTCCTCGATGACGAGCTTCATGAACTCGAGCAGCGACGCGGACGTGTACTCCGACGGCTTGATCACGACCGTGCAGCCGGCGGCGAGGGCCGGCGCCAGCTTCCATCCCGTGAGCATCAGCGGCGAATTCCACGGCGTGATGAACGAGCACACGCCGACGGGTTCACGCAGGATGTAGTTGAAGTGGTCCGGCCGATCGACCGGCACGACGGACCCGCAGATCTTGTCCGCCATGCCGCCGTAGTAATAGAACCACTCGGGCAGATATTTCGTCTGCGCCGCCATCTCCGAGATCAGCTTGCCGTTGTCGCGCACCTCGATCTGCGCCAGATGCTCCGCGTGCTTCTCGATCAGCTGGGCGATGCGGCGCATGGCCTTGCCGCGCGCCGTTGCCGTCATTTTCGACCATGGCCCTGTTTCGAAGGCGCGCGAGGCGGCCTCCACGGCGAGGTCCGCATCGACCTTGTCGCACTCCGGAATGCGCGCCCAGGCTTCACCCGTATAGGGGTCGCTGGTCTCGAACATCTTGCCGGACTGCGCGCCGGTCCATTTGCCGTCGATGTAGGTCTGGTACTCCACGAGCTTCGTCGGTCGATCCTGCATGGTCACGCGTCCTTCCCGATCGGGTTGATCCTCGCCCCATGATAGGAGCGGACTGTTGCGGCTGCGAGATATCTCTTGGAATATTTCATAGCAAGAGCCATCAGCCAAGCGCACCGGTCGTCTGCCGCACGAAGGGAGCGCATTGGTCGATAGAAAAAACTTGCATCTTGCCATCGTCTCGGGTCCCGGACTACTTAGGGACATATCTCAAAAGATATCTTGGGGTCTCACGAATGCGCAGCTGGACAGCACTTTGGAGCAGGCGGACGCTCTTGATCGTCGGCATGGCTGCTGGCCTGCTTGCACCGGACGCGGCCCCGGCTGTCGCGACGGACGCCAAGCAGGTGAAGGTGGCTGTTGCGGCCAACTTCACCGAGCCCGCAAGGGTGATCGCCACGGCCTTCGAGAAGGCAACAGGCAACAGGCTCATCCTGAGTTTCGGTTCGACAGGACAGTTCTTTGCGCAGATCAAGCAGGCGGCGCCGTTCGAGGTCTTTCTCGCCGCCGACAAGGCGACGCCGACGAAGGCTGTCGAGGAAGGTTTGGCCGTCCCTGGGACGCAATTCACGTACGCGCTCGGCAAGCTGGTCCTCTACAGCACGATGCCGGCACTCGCGACGGGCGAGAGCGCCCTGAAGTCGCCGAAGTTCGCAAAGATCGCGATCGCGAATCCGGCCACGGCGCCCTATGGTGCAGCTGCCTTGGAAGTGATGAAGGCGCTGGGCGTGCATGACGTGCTGGCTGGAAAGATCGTGCAGGGCCAGAATATCGGGCAGGCCTATCAGTTCGTCGCCTCAGGCAACGCCGAGATCGGCTTCGTCGCCCTGTCGCAGATCGCCGAGGTCGATGGAGGATCGCGGTGGGTGGTGCCGGGCAATCTGCACAAGCCGATCCTGCAGGACGCGGTGCTGCTGAGGGTTGGTGAGGGCAATCCGGCCGCGCGCGCACTCCTCGACTACCTGAAGGGCAAGGATGCACAGGCTGTGATCGAGAAGTTCGGCTACGGAATCGGACAGTAGAAGGCGCCACGATGCTCGATGCCGCGGAGCTCTGGCCGCCGATCCGTCTGACGCTCCAGCTCGCGAGCCTGTCGACGATCCTGTTGCTTCTCGTCGGAACGCCCGTCGCCTGGTGGCTGGCGCGCTCGAAGGCGCGCTGGAAGGAAGCAGTGGCAGCCGTCGTGGCCATGCCGCTCGTGCTGCCGCCGACTGTGCTCGGCTTCTATCTTCTGATTGCCCTTGGCCCGTCAGGAGCTGGCGGTCTGATCGCTCCGCTTTGGGGCGCGCGGACCCTCGCCTTCACGTTCGAGGGCCTCGTCCTGGGCTCGGTCATCTATTCTTTGCCGTTCGTCGTCCAGCCGATCCGAAATGCCTTCGAAGCCATCGGCGATCGCCCGTTCGAGGTCGCGGCCACGCTCAGGGCCTCGCCGTGGGATACCTTCTGGACGGTGGCCGTGCCGCTAGCGCGGCCGGGTTTCATGACGGCCGCCGTGCTGGGCTTCGCGCACACCGTCGGCGAGTTCGGCGTCGTGCTGATGATCGGAGGCAACATTCCCGGGGAGACCAAGGTGCTCTCGGTGGCCATCTACGATTTCGTCGAGACGCAGCGCTGGACGGAAGCTCACGTTCTCGCCGGCGGCATGGTGGCCTTCTCGTTCCTCGTCGTGCTGACGATGTTCGTCCTCGAAAAGCGCGTCGGACGGAACCGCCGATGACCGCGCAGCCGGGGATCGACATTACGCTGGCCGGCGAACTCGGGAGCTTCGGCCTCGATGTCGTGTTGAGCGTCCCGGCGCGCGGCGTCACCGCATTGTTCGGCCCGTCCGGCTGCGGCAAGACGACGGTCTTGCGCTGCATCGCGGGCCTGCAGCACATCCCCGGACGGATCGCCATTGCGGGCGACGTCTGGCAGGACACATCGGCTGGCTACTTCCGCCCGCCACACTTGCGCCACGTCGGCTACGTCTTCCAGGAGGCGAGCCTCTTTCCGCATCTGAGCGTCCGCGACAATCTTCTCTACGGATCTCGCCGCGTGACGACGCCGGGCGCGTCCGGGATCGGTCTCCAGGATATCGTCGCGTTGCTTGGCATTGGCCACCTGCTCGACCGCGCGACGACGGCGCTTTCGGGTGGCGAGCGGCAGCGCGTCGCGGTCGGCAGAGCCCTGCTGGCCGAGCCCCGCATCCTGTTGATGGACGAGCCGCTGTCGGCGCTCGACCGCGCGACGAAGGACGACATTCTGCCGTACTTCGAACGGCTCCATGAGCAGCTGTCGCTGCCGATCGTCTATGTCAGTCACGATCTCGCCGAGGTCGAGCGTCTCGCCGACACGCTCGTCATGGTGCGCGACGGCCGCGTGGTGGCATGTGGCCCGCTCCACGATCTCCAGACTGATCCGGCGTTGCCGCTTCTCGCGGGGCCTGATGCGACCGTCGTTCTGGCAGGGCATGTCGTCCAGATCGATGACACCTTTGCGCTGACCGAGCTGCAGGTCGGCGGTGGCCGGCTGATCGTCGCCGGCCGGCACGGCGCGCCGGGTGCACTGCGTCGCCTCCGGATCGCGGCCTCCGACGTCAGCCTGTCGCGGTCCCGGCCGACGGATTCGACCATCCTGAATTGTCTGCCGGTGCGCATTCTATCGATCGACGGTGCTCCGGAGGCGCCACAGGCCAACGTCATTCTCGGACTCGGCCATGACGGCACGGGTGACCGGATCGTCGCGCGCATAACGCGGAAGTCGCTCATCACCCTCGAACTCGTCGCAGGCGCCGACGTCTTCGCCCAGATCAAGGGTGTGGCGCTGCTGGCTGCGCGCGGGTCGGCGACCGGGCCGGCAAGCGGTCAGCCGCCGCGCGGATAGATGATGATGGAGAGGTATTGCATCGGCGCTTCGATGAGCGTCTCCGGGCCGTGCCGCGCCGCCGCGTCGAAGAAGAGTGCATCACCCGGTTCGAGCAAATACAGCCGCTCGGCATGGCGATACTCGACTTTTCCCGACAGCATGTAGATGAACTCCACACCCGAGTGGCGGAAGTTCGGGTAGGCGACGGCACCCTTGCGCAGCGTGATGAGATAGGGCTCGACCCGGACGTCGCCGGCAAGGCTGTGGCCGAGCAGGTCGTAGAGATGACCCGCCTTGGTGCCGCGCCGCTCGATGCGGACCCCCGTCCCACGCTTCACGAACGAGCAGTCGCGCTGCTCCTCGTCCTCCGCGAAGAGTTGGCTGATCGAGACGTTCAGCGTCTGGGCGAGCGCCTTGAGCGTCCCGAGCGAGGCCGAGATGGAGCCGGTCTCGATCTTCGAGAGCATGCCCGTCGAGATCCCGGTCGCGGAGGCGAGTTCGGCGAGCGTCAGTCCGAGGGACTTGCGGAGCGCGCGTACCGTGTCGCCGATGCCTTCCTCGAGCGACCGCGATGCCGCTTCGCTCGGCGCGAGCGAGCCGGTCTTGAGATCGGCGTCGTCAACGGTCTTCGTCGATACTTTGCGGGGCTTGCGAGGGGCCATGGTCGCTCCGGTCTGCGATGCGTCTCAGTGTTCGATCTGGATTTTCGTGTCAAGAAACTATTGTTCGCACGGATTGACAGTAGCCTTCCGCGAATGCCAGTGTGGGCGGCATCGTCGGAGAGCGAGCGTCCATGTGCGGCATCGTCGGCCTGTTCCTGAAAGATCCGAAACTCGAGCCCCGGCTCGGACGTTTGCTCGCAGACATGCTCGCCACCATGTGCGAGCGCGGACCGGACTCGGCCGGTTTTGCCGTTTACGGCAACGAGGCTGACGGTCGGGTCAAGCTGACGCTGCGGCTCCCTGCAGGCGCGTCGCCGGCACCTGTCCTCGATGCGATCGCCGAGGCATCGGGGCAGCCGGTCGAGTCTGCGGCCCGCGATACGCATTTGGTGGTGTCGGTGCCGGAAGTGCGGGAGACGGCCGTGCGCGCGATGCTCGCAACGATGCGCGACAGGGTTGCTATCGTGGGTGCCGGAAGGCGCATGGAGATCTTCAAGGAGGTCGGTCGGCCCGACGACGTCGCCGTCCGCTTCGGCCTCGCCGGGATGACCGGAACGCACGGTATCGGGCATACCCGCATGGCGACGGAATCCGCCGTGACCACCAATGGCGCGCATCCGTTCACGACCGGCCCCGATCAGTGCCTCGTGCACAACGGTTCGCTCTCCAATCATAACGCGCTGCGTCGGGAATTGATCCGCAGCGGATTGAGGTTCGAGACCGAGAACGACAGCGAGGTCGCAGCCGGCTACCTGACGTCGAAGCTGCGCGAAGGCCGGACACTGCGGGAGGCCCTGAACGCCAGCCTCGATGATCTGGACGGTTTCTTTACGTTCGTCGTCGGCACCGACACGGGCTTCGCCGTGCTTCGCGATCCGATTGCCTGCAAGCCCGCCGTGATGGCCGAGACTGACGACTGGGTCGCGTTCGGGACCGAGTACCGCGCCCTCGTCGACCTGCCCGGTATCGACACCGCGCGCGTCTGGGAGCCGGAGCCGGCGACCGTCTACGTCTGGGAGCGCACCTGATGCCGACGGTCGATCTCGCGACGGCGCCAGTCCGCGAACTGAACGCGGCGTTGCACAGCCTGCAGCCCAGCACCAACGAAACGGTCTGGCGGGTGCAGAACCCGCGTGGCCAGCATGCCATTGCTGTGGGTCTCGATGCTCCCGTCACGGTCGAGATCGACGGAAGCGTCGGCTACTACTGCGCCGGCATGAACAAGCAGGCGACGGTCGTCGTCAACGGCAGTGCCGGCCAGGGCTTGGCCGAGAACATGATGTCGGGCCGGGTCCATGTGAAGGGTGATGCCTCGTCGGCGGCGGGAGCCACGGCCTGCGGCGGACTTCTCGTCATCGATGGCAATGCCTCGGCCCGATGCGGCATCTCGCTGCGTGGCCTCGATATCGTGGTCAAGGGCTCGGTCGGCCACATGACGGGCTTCATGGCCCAGGCCGGCAACATCGTCGTGCTTGGCGATGCCGGCGATGCGCTTGGCGACTCCATCTATGAGGCGCGCCTGTTCGTCCGCGGGACCGTCAAGAGTCTCGGCACCGATTGCATTGAGAAGGAGCTGCGCGAGGAGCACCGGATGCTGCTGCGGAGCCTCCTCGATGCAGCCGGCCTGCCGGACGTCGATGCCGCGGGCTTTCGTCGCTACGGCTCGGGCCGCAAGCTCTACAACTTCCATATCGACAATATCGGAGCCTACTGATGAGCGGCGACGAGCGTTGGATTCACACGCCGCCGCGCGAGTCGGCGACCTTCGACAAGCACGCCATCGCCGAAATCCATCGGGCGGCTGCAACGGGCATCTACGACATCCGCGGATTCGGCGCCAAACGGAAGGTGCCGCATTTCGACGACCTCCTGTTTCTCGGCGCCTCCATCAGCCGCTATCCCCTCGAGGGCTATCGTGAGAGTTGCGGCACCGAGGTGACGCTCGGCGCGCGCCACGCGAAGAAGCCGATCACTCTGCGCATTCCGATCACGATCGCCGGCATGAGCTTCGGCTCGCTGTCGGCGCCGGCCAAGGAGGCGCTCGGACGCGGTGCGTCGATCATGGGCACGTCGACGACGACGGGCGATGGCGGCATGACCGAGGAGGAGCGCGCGGCGTCGAGCCTGCTGGTCTATCAGGTGCTGCCGTCGCGCTACGGCATGGACCCGGACCAGCTTCGCCGCGCCGACGCGATCGAGATCGTCGTCGGCCAGGGGGCCAAGCCAGGCGGCGGCGGTATGCTTCTCGGCCAGAAGATTTCGGAACGCGTCGCGCGGATGCGGACACTCCCCCCCGGCATCGACCAGCGCTCCGCATGCCGCCATCCAGACTGGACCGGGCCGGACGACCTCGAGATCAAGATCATCGAGCTGCGCGAGATCACCGACTGGCAGAAGCCGATCTACGTGAAGGTCGGTGCGGCGCGGCCTTATTATGATACGGCATTGGCGGTGAAATCGGGCGCGGATGTGGTGGTGCTCGATGGCATGCAGGGCGGTACGGCAGCCACGCAGGACGTCTTCATCGAGCACGTCGGCTTGCCGATATTGGCCGCGATCCGTCCGGCCGTTCAGGCGCTGCAGGATCTCGGCATGCATCGCAAGGTGCAGCTGATCGTATCCGGCGGCGTGCGCAATGGCGCCGATGTCGCGAAGTGTCTCGCGCTCGGCGCTGACGCCGTGTCCATCGGCACCGCGGCGCTGATCGCCATCGGCGACAACGCTCCCCATCTCGAGGACGAATACCGCAAGCTCGGAACGACGGCCGGCTGCTATGACGACTGGCACGAGGGGCGCGACCCGGCCGGCATCACGACGCAGGACCCTGAGCTGACCCGTCGCCTCGACCCGGTCGCGGCCGGCCGGCGATTGGCGAATTACCTCTCCGTCCTCACGCTCGAATGCCAAACCATCGCGCGCGCCTGTGGAAAAAGCCATGTCCACAATCTGGAGCCCGAGGATCTGGTCGCGTTGACCATCGAGAGCGCAGCCATGGCCCAGGTGCCGCTGGCGGGCACGAACTGGATACCGGGCAAGGGTGGCCCGTTCTGAGTTGAGCACCGGGAGGGGATCGTCATGGCGTCGCTGAAAGAGATCGCATCCGAGAGAGGCATCAAGTATTTCCTGATCTCTTTCGTCGACTTGTTCGGTGTCATGCGCGCCAAGCTCGTGCCGGCGACAGCCATCGATGATGTCGCGGCCGCGGGCGCCGGCTTCGCAGGTTTCGCAGCCTGGCTCGATATGACGCCGGCCGATCCCGACATCCTCGTGATGCCCGATCCCGACAGCCTGATGCAGCTGCCCTGGAAGCGCGAGGTGGCGTGGATCACAGGCGATCTCTACATGGGCGGCAAGCCCGTCGCGCAGAACCCGCGGCAGGTATTGAAGAAGGTCGCAAAGGAGGCGGCGAGCCTCGGATTCGAGATGAAGACCGGCGTCGAGTGCGAGTACTTCCTGATAAATGCCGATGGCACCGCCATTTCCGACCCGGCCGACCGGCAGAGCAAGCCTTGTTACGACTAGCAGGCGCTGATGCGGCGCTACGACGTGGTGGCGGAGATCTGCGACGCCATGATCGAACTGGGCTGGAGCCCGTACCAGAACGATCATGAGGATGCCAACGGACAGTTCGAGATGAACTGGACCTACGCCAACGCACTCGTGACCGCCGATCGGCACGCATTCTTCAAGTACATGGTGAAGTCGATCGCGGAAAAGCACGGACTGCGCGCGACGTTCATGCCGAAGCCGTTCCTGTCGCTGACGGGAAGCGGTTGCCACGTGCATGTTTCGCTCTGGTCGACGGCGACGGGCAACAATCTGTTCCACGATCCGGCCGATGAACTCGGCCTGTCGAAGGCGGCCTACAGCTTCATCGGCGGCATGATGCACTCGGCAGACGCGCTCTGCGCGATCACCAATCCGACCGTGAACTCCTACAAGCGGATCAATGCCCCGGTCACGCTCTCAGGTGCCACATGGTCGCCGAACACCGTCACCTATGGCGGCAACAATCGCACGCACATGATCCGAATTCCCGACAGTGGCCGTTTTGAATTCCGTCTGGCCGACGGCGCCGCCAATCCATACCTGCTCCAGGCGGGACTTCTGATCGCTGGGCTCGACGGCATCCGCAACAGCCGCGATCCCGGAAAGCGCCTCGATATCAACATGTACACCGACGGCCACACGATCAAGGATGCGAAGAAGCTGCCACTCAATATGCTCGATGCGTTGCGGGCTCTGGCGGCGTCCGACGTTCTGGCAAAGGGCCTCGGCCCGGAGCCGCTGTCAGCATTTCTCAAGCTCAAGCACGCCGATTGGAACGCCTACGCCGGTCACCTGACGGAATGGGAGCGCCAGAGCACCCTCGACTGCTGACACCGATGGCGGCGCATGAGGAAGATCGCGAAACTCTCATCTGAAGGCGCGATCCATCCGCTCTTGCCACCTCCGCCGCTCCTCCTCCGTGGCCTTGCAACTTGCATCGATATCACGCTTCCAGGCCTCCAGTTTGGCGGCCTCCTCTCGCTCCCGGATCTGTCCGGCTGTCGTCCAGAGCCCGAAGTGATTGGCGAAGAGGATCGCCATTCCGACACAAGCGAGCCCGATGACAAGACGGTGGCGGAGGCTCGCCGTTTTCAGAAGTGCGACGAACGTATCGCCGATGGCGGGCAGCGGCGCCGAGCCGGATTGGGTGTTGCCTCGGGGCGTGGCGGCGGCGAGCCCAGGCACGACGTGTCGTGAGGGGGCGGACGAGATGGAGCGGTCAGACTGTCGGACACCCTCAGCTTGGGGGCCGAAGGCGCGCCATCTCTCCAGCACCGCCGCATGGAAGGTTTCCCGCGGCAGGGTGTGGAAGTACGAGATGTAAATCGCGCTCGCATCGCCGCCCCGAGCGATAACGGAAGGAATGAGCCATCGGTCGGCTTTCAACTCGCGGAAGAATGCCTTTGACACGACAAGCTGTGTGACTTCCTCGGAGAGCAGATCACCGGGTTTGCTCACGCGGGTGACATCGACCTTCAGGATCTCCCTCCAGGGGATCAGCCGCTCGGACAGATCGCGAAACAGGACGCCATCGCGCGACAGCACGATGCGGGCGACGTCAGGTTGCCGTGTGCGATGAGCGAGCAGGGCGATCATGCCGAGTGAGAGCGCGATGATGACCGCACCGAGGAGCGGGTTCCGCGCCGATCCTGCGACGCCGCCGACCGGCGACATGAGGAACAGCCCGACGAGCAAGCCGACGAACGTGTAGGGAAAGAACTGCTGGGCCGCGGCGCGTGTGTGGGCGAACTCGAGCGTGCGATCGACGTCAGAAAGATCGTGGCTGGCCTCGGGTGGCATCATGGAATCCCGTTGTCCATTGTCAGGCAAGACGGTGGACCTCTACGTGCCATTGTAGATCGCTTGCAACCGATTGGCCCGGATTTCAGGATGCGGCGTGCAGGCCATGGGCGACACTGGCCATCATCTGCCGGCGCAGGAAGAGGCGCGCCTGATCGACCGAATCTTGCGCGACAGCGCGGGCACGTCTCGCGGGCTCGATGGAATAGGCGGCCGCACCAGCCGTTGTTGGAGCGGCCTCCAACATCGACAAGGTACCTTGAATGTTCATGCGCTCACCGCCTCGGATCGAGTTTCTGTGCGATGAAGCCGACAAGGGCGTCATCTCGGAGCCGACGCCTGCGAAAGGCTATATGCCCGACTGGTTCCGCAAGTTGCCGCCAATCACGCAAAGCGAAGTGTCCTCGGCAAGCAGTGGCCTCACGGTGAAGCGCTGCATGCCGTTCCTGGACGCGCTGACGACAGGATGGATCCTGCCTCTCGCCGCCTCGGTTCGCCTCGAGATCCGCGACGGTGGCACGCATGTGGATGCCGGCTGGGATTTCGACAAGGTCATGGTGTCGAACCACGGCATGCATCAAGTTGCCGGCAATCCCTTCGAGCCGCGGCCGCCATGCAAGTTCCACAATTACTGGACGATCACGACACCACCGGGCTGGAGTTGCCTGTTCGTCCCCCCGTTGAACCGCCCCGATTCCATCGTCGAAGTTTTGGCGGGCGTGGTCGATACCGATACCTACCAAAGCCTGATCAACTTCCCGTTCATCGCCAAGGCCCCCGACGGCGTCTACAAGCTCGAGCGCGGTCACCCGCTTGTTCAGGTCATTCCCTTTCGCCGCGACGCGACTCACATCGAAGGATCGGTCAGGGTCGAGACGTCGCGGGAAAAGGATCTCCGCCTGAAGATCCTGAGGCAGACGCAGGTCACCGAAGGCTGGTATCGCCAGGAGGCGCGCGCAAAGCGCTGATCCGCCCGGCACTATCGGTCGAAAGTCTCCAGACATCTAGTGAGCCCGGATGGCATCGGCCGCCGGGCCATCATTGTGCGCCGATGAGCCCCCGGAACGCCCGATCGCTCGGGGGCTCGCGACGCCGGAGAGCCACGGCTCGGGCGGGGCGGAAAACATCTTCCGGGCTGGATGAGATCGAATGCAGCCTGATCACCTTCCTGCGGTAGAGGTGAATGGGGAAAGGGCGAGCGGACCCGAAGCCGCTCGCCCTCCCGATGCCGGACGCGCCGGCGTTCCTGCGATGCAGAGCCCGAGGCTTAAGTCGACGAGTTCGAGCTGGAATTGCTGCTCGAGTTCGAGGAGGAGTTCGAGCTGGAGTTGCTGCTCGAGTTCGAGGAGGAGTTCGAGCTGGAGTTGCTGCTCGAGTTCGAAGAGGAGTTCGAGCTGGAGTTGCTGCTCGAGTTCGAAGAGGAGTTCGAGCTGGAGTTGTTGCTCGAGTTCGAAGACGAGTTCGAGCTCGAATTGGAACTTCCGCGGACGAAGCGTCGCGAGCGGGCTTCCTGCCACGTCGTCGGAAGGGCAGACTGAGCCGTGTCTGCCACTTCTTTGGTGACGACGCTCGGCATCCCGCCGGGGAGCAGGTTCGTGGCCGTCTCGGCCTGCGCGGTAAGGGCGCCGCCGACCGTCAGCGCCACCACGGCCGTCGTGAACTTCATGGTCTTGGTCATACCAGACTCCATTTTTGCTGTGTGACACCGGCTGACAGCCGACGTCGTCCTGACAACGCCCGGCCTCGATCGATATTCCAGAAAGGTCTCCGATGAATTGCGTTGGCTCGCGCGGTGGCGTGATCTGGTGCGCCCAAACTCGCTTGGCTGCTGCGCATCAGGCGGCGCGAAGACCTGAGATCGGATCGAGGCGAGCCGCACGTCGGGCCGGTGCGAAACCGAACGTGACCCCGATCGCTAGCGCCATGGCGAAGGAAACCCACACGACATCCGCATCGAGCACGAAAGGAACCTGAAGCAGAGGGGCAAGGAACACGGCAGATCCGACACCGACGAGTGTCCCGAACACGCTGCCGATCGTCGAGAGAGCGACGGCTTCGATCAGGAATTGCCCGAGGATGTGCCCCGGAAGGGCCCCGATCGCCATGCGAATGGCAATTTCGCGACGGCGCTCGGCGACCGAGACCAGCATGACGTTCGTGATCCCGAGACCGCCGACGAGCAGCATGAGAACCGCGATGGTGCCGAGCAGAGACGTCATCATACGGGCTGTAGCAGCTGATGCCTCGGCGATCTGGCGCATGTCGAGAAGTGTGAAGTCGCTAGGCTCGAACGGATCGAGACGCCGTCGCTCGCGCATGAGCGCCTCGAGTGCATCCTTTTGCGCCGGCGTGACTTTCCCGCCGACGGCCGTCACCACGATAGTTCCGATGTCCGGGCTTCCCTGCACGCGTCGCTGATAGGCATCGAAGGGTATGGCGACGATGTTGTCGCTGTCTTCTTCGCCCGACTGTCCTCTCGGCGCGAGGACGCCGATCACCGTGCACGGTACGGTTCCAAGCCTGAGCAGTGCCCCGAGTGCTTCGCCGCCCTGGAAGAACTGAGTGCGGATGGTCTCGCCGATGATGCAGGCCGCGGCGCCGACGTGCATCTCGTGCGCTGTGAACGCCCGACCTTCGGCAACCGACCAGGCACGTGCCGCGAAATAGTCGCTCTCGGTGCCGAGCAGCGTGGTCATCAGATTGTGCCGGCCGGACACGACGCGCGCCTTGCGAGAGACGAGAGGCACAACAGACTGAACATGTCGCACGCTCGATCGGATGGCCTCGACATCGGCATAATCGAAAGCCTGGGCCTCGATCGAGGCTCCTTTCCCACCTCGCGCGCGTTGACCGACACGAAGGGTGAGAACGCCGACGCCGAGTTTGTTGATCTCGGTCTCGACCTTGCGCGACACGCCATGGCCCAGGGTGGTCATCGCTATGACGGCTGCGACGCCGGCGACGACGCTCAGGATCGTGAGCAACGAGCGCAATGGATTGGCTCGCAGCGCATCGATGGCATGCCTGGGTAGCTCAGCCAGCATCGCGGCGCGCATCGGTCGGCGTGTCGCTGACGATCCGCCCGTCCACGAGACGGATCATTCGGCCGCAACGGTGGGCGATCCTTTCGTCGTGGGTGACGAGGACGACGGTCGTGTTCTGCGTCCGGTTGAGGGTGTGGAAGACGTCGATGATGTCGTCTCCCGTGGCAGCATCCACGGCACCCGTTGGTTCGTCGGCGATGAGAAGCGGCGGCTCGGAGACGATGGCCCGCGCTATGGCGATCCGTTGCTGCTGCCCACCCGACATCGCGCCGGGACGATGCCTCGCCCGATCGATGAGCCCGACGGCATCGAGCGCACGCTCGACCCGTCGCCCCCGCTCCGGTGGTGGCACTCCCCGGTAGATCAGCGGCAGCTCGACATTGCGCCAGGCATCCATGCGCTCGAGAAGCTGATAGCCCTGGAATACGAAACCGATGGTGTCGCGCCGGAGACGGGATCTCTGATCGACCGCGAGCGAAGCCGTCTCCACGCCGGCAAGCAGGCAGGAGCCCGAACAGGGCACATCGAGGCACCCGAGCAGATTGAGCATCGTGGACTTTCCCGATCCGCTCGCCCCGACGATGGCAGCAAATTCGCCGGGCTGGATCGATACGGTGGCCGACTTGAGGGCCTCGACCCGGGCGTTCCCGCGCCCGTAGGTCTTGCTCGCCATACGCAAGGCCACGATCGGCGAAGCGGTCGTCATCGGCGCCCCGCTTGTTCGGGGCCACGACCGAGATCGACGGCGACGCGCCGTTCGGAATCGATATCGCCAGCGAGAATATGCGTGAGTTGACCGTCACTCAGCCCGACGCGAATTCGGATCGGCCTGACGTCGCCGTTGCCGCTCGCGAGCACGAGCCGTTCGTCGGCGTCGAGAGGCTCGTCCACTCCTGACCAGGGCATCGCCTGCCGAGAGGCCGGGTTGGCCGCTGCCCAGAAGCGTTGCAAGCCGCCGAGCGGTGCCTCGCTGGTCGTGACCGACGCGAGATAAGTTGTTGCAAATCGCAGGGCCGCGTTAGGCACCAGGAGTCCTCGATCGACCTTGTCGACGACGATGTCGGCATTCGCCGTCATGCCCGGCCGGAGCTGGATCTCGCGATTGTCGAACTGCAGGATCGCTTTGTAGGTCACCACGCCCTGCACGATCTCGGGGCCGATATGAACGCGCTCGACGACGGCGTCGATCCTGCGCCCGCGCAGCGCGTGAACATCGAATGTCGCCGTCTGGCCTCGACGGATACGCAGCGCGTCAGCTTCGTCGATGTTGACGCGAAGCTCCATTTTGTCGAGATCCGGCGCCAGGCGAAACAGGACGGGCGCTGCGAGCGCTGACGCAATCGTCTGGCCGGGCTCCACGGCACGGCGCAGGACGATGCCGTCGATCGGCGCCGTGATCCGCGCCTTGGCCAGCCGTGCCTCCGCGATCTTCGCGTCAGCCTCGGCAACGGCGAGTTCGGCCTTGAGGGTTTCGATCCGGGCCACGTTCTGCTGGGCGAGCGAAACCGACTGATCGAGGTCTCGCTGCGAGGTCTGGCCCCGTTGGGCCAGGGTCGATTTTCGAGTGAGATCTTTCTGCAGCGCCGTGCGCTCGGCTTCGGCCTGGTGAAGCCTCGCCATGGCGGCCGCGACAACGGCCTTTGCGCGCAGGTTCTCTTGTTGCCACGTCGCAGCATCGAGCTCCGCGAGCACCTCGCCGGCCACGACGCGCTGATTGGCTTCGACGTGCACCCTGGTGATCGTGCCGGACAACTCGGTCGACACATCGACGATGTGGAGAGGCTCGACGGTGCCGGTTGCCGTCACGGCGACGGCGAGTTGGCCTTGGACGACCGGCGCCGTCACGAACTTGTCCCGAGTGTCGGAGTTCGGCTCGGCTTGAAACGAGGTAGACACGAGATGCGCCATCGCGAGAAACGAGAATGCCGCGATCTCGCTCAGCAATACCGGGCCACGTCTCGGCGGGGTTGCCGCCACGGGACACGCCTCGGCGCGGCTCCCGGGCGGTAGATCGTCACCCGGTGGGGTCGGTCTGGGCTCATCGGGCTTCATGGCAATGCACTCGACTATCTTGGGAAGAGCGCGGCATGCACCCATCCTGCGCCGACAACGACGGAGGGCAGAAATTATTCCATGTCATCGCTCCGCAGTGGCCGGTGCCCGCCGGGCTACACGCAAGCCGCCTCGATCATCTTCTGTCGAAGGCCGGGCGTTCGAAGTCGCCAGTTGGCATCGCAAACGCGGTCATCCTTGGCGAGCAACATTCCGACATGCAGCATCCGCGCGGTGCGCTCGGTCGCGCGCTCGAGCAGAGCTTCGGCATCACGAAGCGCGTCGTCGAGTGTGCACGGTTGCTCAAGGATGCTGGCATAGGCTTCGATACCGTGGTCCCGCAAGGTCTCGACAGCGTCCCCTAGCGACCCCGCCAATGCGATCGTCGGAATGCCACGCTCGGCGGCTGCCCTTGCAAGTTCGCAAGGCACCTTGCCCGCAACGGACTGCCCATCGAGCATTCCCTCACCCGTGACGACGATGTCGACGCCTTCGAGCAAGGCATCGAGGTCGAGGAAGCGCGCGATGAACTGCATGCGCGGAACCAGTTTCGCTCCGGCGAAGGCGATGAGGGCCGCCCCGATGCCCCCCGACGCACCTGAGCCGGGCATCCGGGCGAGATCGATGCCGAGCTGCGAACGGAGCACCCGATCGAAGCCGCCGAACGCGTGCTCGAGAGCCTCGATCTGCTCAGCCGTCGCACCTTTCTGGCTGGCGTGGCGACGCGTGACGCCACGCGCACCGAGCAGCACGTTGTCCGCGTTGACGGAGGCCTCGATCGTCACGGCGCTGAGCCGTGGATCGAGGGCGGAGACGTCGATCTGCGAGAGCCGCGCCAGCTCGCCTCCCCCGTCTCCGAGCACTCGCCCGGACGCGTCGAGGAAGCGTACGCCGAGCTCCGTGGCGAGACCCATTCCGGCATCATGAACGCCGGAGTCCCCGCAACCGATCACAATATGTCTGGCACCGAAGCCGAGCGCCGCCGTCATGAGTTGGCCGACGCCGCGGCTCGACGTGCGCGTCGGGTCGCGGCGATCGCGCGGGACGAGCGAAAGCCCAGCTGCCGAGCTGACCCCGATCAGCGCCGTCTGATTGCCGATGCCACCGAAAAGTCCGATACGGGCAACCACAGGTTCACCGAGCGGCCCCGACACGCGGACGTCCCGTGTGGTCCCACCACCCAGCGAGACCAGGGTCTCGACAAATCCCTCGCCGCCGTCTGGGATCGGCGCGAGGCGTAGCTCCGCATCGGGCCAAACCCGCTGCAGACCGCGAGCTATCGACATCGTTGCCTGAACGGGGCTCAGACATTCCTTGAACCCGGACGGCGCGATCAGGATTCCGAGTGATCGTGTCATGGAACTCTCCTGTCTGTGCGACAGACTGAGAGTGGACAACGCTAGAATGCCGGAACTATTCCACGACACGATCTGCGAATCTACGCGCCGACTCCGGGCGGCGCCGGAAGGAAGCGGGTATCGGAAACCACGATCGCGTGTTCTGATCCACCGCCTTCGCCCCGTGCATCAGCCGATTTGCTTCAGTCGAACCCGTAGTACTTGACCACGTTGGCGGTGCTCTCGCGGTCGCTGACGAGAGTGTTCTCGATCGCATCCGTCCTCGGATAGCCGATACTCATACCCGTCACGAGAACCTGGTCCGAGGGCACGTCGAGATGGCGAAAGATCGCCTCCTGATAAGGAACCCACGCCGCCTGCGGGCATGTTTCAAGCCCGAGGCCCTTCGCCGCCAGCATGATCGTTTGGATATACATTCCGACGTCGGCCCAGTTGCCCTGGCCGAGATAGGCATCGGTCGTCACGAACAGGCCGAGCGGCGCGTCGAAGAACTCGAAGTTGCGGAGAGACTGACGGGTTCCGGCTTCCCGATCGCCCTTCTGGATGCCGAGCAACCCGAACAGCGCCCACCCGAGCTCACGCCGGCGCGAATTGTGAAGTTCGCTCCACTTGGCGGGGTAGTAGCCGAAGTCCGCATAGGACTTGCCCTGCCCGCTGCGGGCCAGTTCGATCACGTCGCTGCTGATCGCTTTCTTGACGCTGCCCGTGCAGACATAGGTATGCCACGGCTGGGTATTCGTCCCGCTCGGCGCGCGCTGCGCGATCTCGAGGAGCTTGTCGATGGTCGCGCGCGGGACGGGATCGGGCTTGAACGCCCGTATGGACGTGCGCGTGCGAATGGCCTCGATGACATCCATCGACAAAGTCTCCCCGGAAAGGTTTCGAACAGCGTAGTGCAGGGTCGTGCTGCCGGCAACTGCGGCGGGGCGATTGCGACCTGACATGAAGCCGAAGGCAGCTTCCTTGACGCTCAGTCGATTGTAATCGAACTTGCCGACAGCGCGGGAGTCGCGCGGATGCATGCAAGTGGCGCGAGGAGACGTTCATGACCGTTCGGTTCGGGGACCTGCTCGAGAAGGCTTCCCGGGTCTACGGGGACGATCCCGCTGTCACGGCCGAGGGGCGTACGAAGTCGTGGCGCGAGGTTCACGCGCGCTGTCGCAATGTCGCCGCCGGCCTCGAGCGCCTCGGCTTGAAGCCGGGTGATCGGGTTGCCTACCTCGGGTTCAATTCCGACGCGCTCTTCGAATGCTACTTCGCGCCGTCGCTGGCGGGTTGCGAGGCTGTCGTGATGAACTATCGCTGGTCGGCTCGCGAGTGCGCGGCCGCCTTGCGCGAGTGCACGCCCAAAGCTCTGATCTTCGACGCGGCACACGCCGATCTGGCGGGCCAGGCCGTGGCCGAAGTCGCTCGACCGCTGCACATGATCGAGGTCGGACCATTGCCGCGGACGTCCAGCATCGCCTACGAGGAACTTGCGACGCGAAAAGGTACGCCCACCGCGCGGGGGTCGTGCGATGACGACACGTTGATCATCTATTTCACGGGCGGCACGACAGGGCGATCCAAGGGCGTGATGCTGTCCCACTGGAACCTGTTTGCAAACGCCATGGGCGCTCCGCACATCATGGGCAACGAGCGAAACAGCGCCCAGATGGTCGTCGGCCCGATGTTTCACCTCGCGCCGGGTTCGCGAATATTCTCGGCCGTGCTCCTCAACATTCACTCGGTCATCATGCAGCGCTTCGACGTGACCGAGATGATGGCGCTGATCGAGCGCCACAGGATCCATTCGCTCACGCTCGTTCCGACGATGATGCACATGATCCTCGCGCATCCCGAATTCGCCCGCTACGACTTGTCGTCCGTCGGCCAGATAACGCTCGGCGGATCGCCGACACCACGCGACCTCCTCGAGAAGGTCATCTCCGCGTTTCCTACGGCCAAGCTCAACAACGGCTATGGCATGACGGAAATGTCGCCGATGCTGGCGGCGCTGACCGCCGACTATCACGTGCTCGAGGGACCGAAGGCGGGCAAACTCAACTCGGTCGGCCGGCCGGTCCCTTACCTCGACATCCGGATCTTCGACGCCGACGATCGCGAGTTGCCGCAGGGCGAGATCGGCGAGATCGTGGCCCGCGGGCCGACGGTCATGAAGGGCTACCTCAACCGTCCGGACGAGAACGCAGTCGCGCTCCGCGGCGGCTGGTTTCATACCGGCGACATGGGCTACTTCGACAGGGACGGTCTCCTGTACATCTCGGGTCGATCGAAGGACATGATCATCTCCGGTGGCGAGAACGTCTACCCGACCGAGATCGAGGACGTGATCTCGACGCATCCCGCCGTATCGCAGGTGGCCGTTATCGGCGTGCCGTCGGAGAAATGGGGCGAAGCGGTACATGCCGTCGTGATCCTCGCTCAAGGCTGCGAAGTCTCCGCCGACGATCTGGTCGCGCATTGCCGGGCGCATCTGGCCGGCTACAAATGTCCGCGCGGCATTACCTTCAGGCGTGAACCGATGCCGCTGTCGCCCGCCAACAAGGTTCTGAAGACCGAGCTGCGAAAGCAGGTACTGGAGCAGCTCGGGGGGCAGACTGGTTGATCCCGGGCGGGCGTCGCTGATCGGATGGCGGACGCCGGCTCGGCGTCTGTCATCGTCATGTGCCGATCGATAGCTATTCACTGTTGCGTGCGTCCGTTCCTGTGCCACTATCCGTGTGTTGGCCGAGCAGGCCTCAGAGCAAAAGCCTATTGGGAGGAAGACGATGGCAGATAAGACGACGAAGGATCAGACCTCGACGGGTCTGGATGCGGCAGCCGAGTCGGCGCCCCGGAAGTCGGCCCTTAGCCGGCGCGATTACATCAAGACGGCGGCAGTCGGTGCCGGTGCGGTCGCGCTGAGCATGCCGACGATCGCCAAGGCCCAGAACAAGACCTGGAAGCTGAAGCTCCAGAGCAACTGGACGGGCATCGGCATCGAGTCCCAGGACAAGGCCGCGCAGCTGTTCGTCGACCGGGTCAAGAAGATGTCCGGTGGCCGTATCGAGGTGACGAACTTCAACGCCGAGGTACTTCTCGGCATCGGCGAGACCTTCCGTGGCGTCAGCTCCGGCGTGGCGGACCTGGCAGTGACCTCGTCGATCTATCATCGGGGTATCGTGCCGGTCGGCGAGTATCTTTGGGCCGTTCCGTTCTTCCCCGTCAACACACTCGAGTTCTACGAGTACATCTACCACTTCATGGGCATCAAGGAACTCTGGCAGGAGGCCTACAAGCCGCACAACGTCGCCCACTTGACCTACATGATCTCTGACGAGTGGGGCGCGATGGTTTCGACGCGCCAGGTTGAAAAGTACGCCGACTTCAAGGGCATGAAGGTTCGCGCGTTCGGCATCTGGGCCGACTGGCTCGTTCACAACGGCGCATCTATCGTCACGGTTCCGGGTGGTGAGGTCTACACCGCCATCCAGACCAAGATCCTCGACGCGGCCGCATTCGGTTCACCGGATGCGTGGGCGGGCATGAAGATGCACGAGGTCTGCAAGTTCTACCTCAATCCCTCGGTGATCCCCTACGACATCGTCGAGGTGATCATGAACCAGAAGACCCTCAACGAGATGCCGCCGGACCTGCAGGAGGTGATGCACGCGGCTGCGCGCGTGATGAACACTGAACTTGCCGCGATGACCATCGCGACCGACGCTCGTGGCCGGAAGAAGCTCGCCGACGGCGGCATGCAGACGCTCATGATGCCGGATGAGGAACTCAAGAAGGCGGAGGCCTGGTGCTGGAACCAGTTCCTCTCGAAGAAGGGCAAGGATCCCTTCATCGACAAGGTGATCGACATCTACACGCAGGCCCGCCAGCTCCATAAGGACTACTACGGTCCGAAGCGTCTCCCGACGTAAATCGCTCTGGTCAACGGAGTTTCAACTCAGGCCCCGGCAACACGCCGGGGCCTGAAATGGCACGTTGCGCAGAAGAGAGCGCATCTTGCCCAACGGAACGGGCGGACGCGCGCTTGCCGGGGGCAGGCACGCGTACCGCGCGGCTGAAAAGGTTGAGGCTGGCAACGGCGCGCGACAACCCGCCGACGGCGCCAGCAGGATTGGGAGTGGACGGTGAAAATCATCGAGAACTATCTACGTTTGACGGATTGGATCAACGCCAAGTTCGCTTGGATCGTGGCGTTTTTGATCGTGCCCATGCTCTTCGTCATGATCTGGGAGATCATGATGAGATATGTGTTCAATAGTCCGTCTCAGTGGGCATACGAGATCTCGCTGTTCATATTCGGCGCCTACATTGTCCTCGGCGGCGCCTATACCCACCTGTCGGGCGGCCACGTCAACGTCGACATCATCTGGGGGCAGCTCTCGCCACGAGGCAGGGCCATTCTCGACGTCCTTACGAGCGGCTTTGCGTTCCTCTTTCTCGGCGTGCTGTTCTGGACGTCGCTGCAGATCACGATCAATTCGTGGCAAATCGGCGAAACGACGATGTCGCACTGGAAGCCGATCTACTATCCGCTGCGCACGACGGTCCCGGTCGCCTGTTTCCTGTTCCTCATGCAGGTGCTCGCCAAGCTGATCCGAGATATCGCGATCGTCATCAAGGGCGAGGAGGTGTTTCCGGTGAAAGTTCCGATCCCCGGAATGGGCCCCATGCCAAGCTCGAATCTCTAGTCACGACGCGCCCGACACCGCGCGGCGACACAATCCTCCAGGAGTACGTTGATGCTTGGCCTTGGCCCGGAATGGCTGACTGTGATCCTGTTCGGCAGCCTCGTCCTGCTGCTGCTTGCAGGTCTTCCTCTGGTGTTTGCGATCGGCGGCGTCGCAACGCTGTTCATCATCTTTCTGTGGGGGCCGCACGCCCTGCCGATCCTCGCGAACCGAACGTACATGTCGATGGACATGTTCCTTCTGGTGGCCGTGCCCATGTTCATATTCATGGGCGCGATGCTGCAACGATGTGGCATCGCAGAGGACATGTACGAGTTAATGTACCACTGGTTGGGCGGGCTGCGTGGCGGTCTGGCGGCCGGAACGGTACTCATCTGCACGATGTTCGCGGCGATGGTCGGCATCAGCGGTGCGGCCACGACGTCGATGGGCCTGATTGCCCTGCCGTCGATGCTCAAGCGCGGCTACAATAAGCAGATCGCGGTTGGCTGTATCTCCGCAGGCGGCTCGCTTGGCATCCTCATTCCGCCGAGCGTGCTCATGATCATCCTGTCGCTCACCTCGCGCGTTTCGGTGGGCGAGATGTTCATTGCGGGAATTCTTCCAGGACTGCTGCTGAGCGGGATGTTCATCGCCTACATCCTCATCCGCTGCTATTTCCAGAAGGAACTGGGACCAGCCGTTCCTGACGAAGAAAGGCTGCCTCTCAGCGCGCGCTTGCGGCTGGCGGGTGCCCTGGTGCTGCCTGTCGGGCTCATCTTTGCCGTTATGGGCTCGATGTTCTTCGGCATCGCGACGCCGAGCGAGGCGTCTGCGATCGGCGCGCTTGGCGCAATCGTTAGCGCAATCATCAAGCGGACGTTCAATTGGGAGAGCTTCACGTCGGCGCTGTTCATTACGCTGCGATTGAGCGCGATGGTCATCTGGATCGTGTTCGCTGCCTCGGCGTTCACGGCGCTCTATGCAGTGACCGGTGCCAACTCGCTGGTGAGTTCGCTGATCAAGGGTGTGGGCGACCCCTGGATGGTGATTATCGCCATGCAAGCGATCCTGTTCGTGCTTGGGATGTTCTTCGACCCGACAGGCATAGTTTTGCTCACGGCGCCGATCTTCTTCCCGATCATCACGTCGCTCGGCTTCGATCCGCTGTGGTTCGCCATCCTCTTCGTGATCAACATGGAACTGGCGTATCTGACGCCGCCGTTCGGCTTCAATCTGTTCTACATGAAGGCCGTCGTGCCACCGGGCATAACGATGATGGATATCTACAAGTCGCAGACGCCCTTTGTGTTGCTCATGTTGCTCGGTCTTGTCCTGTGCATGATCTTCCCGGGGATCATCACGTGGTTGCCGAGCCTTATGAGGACTTAGAGGCCCAAGTTTCGTGGGCTATTGCGCCGGCGTAGTGCAGCCCTGCATTACGCCGGCGCAGTCGTGACAGGCGGCAGGTTGGCCAGCGCCTCTGCGGGCAGCTTGAACTTTCCCTTCCGCGCGGCGAGGACCTTGGTGTTCCAGTACTCGTCGAAGCGGTTCAGTCGCAGCTTCGCCTGATAGCCCTTGATCTTGGTCTGATCGTCGTCGGACAGAAGGCTCGTTTCCTGGAGCTTCTGGACCTGCCCGTCGATGAGCATTCGGCGGTCGTGCAGCTTGTCGTTCAGATTGAACAGGGCCTGCGGCGCGTAGAGCGGCAGCGACTCGACCATCCGATTGAAGACGGTATCCGAGATTACCGCATGCTGCGGCATCGTGCGGGGGCGGTACTCGTAGAGATGGCTGAACCATTGTGAGATCTGTCCGAGCGGATCGGGATCGACGACGTGGGGATTGTCGTCCTGCCGCTCCCAGTATTCTGCCTTGTCGGCCTTCCAGGCCTTGAGATAGACGCCCCAGCTTTCGTCCTGGCCGGCCAGCTCGGCGCTCTGAGCGTATCCGCTGCTGATCCGGCTGAGCAGGAAATCGAGCGTGATGTCGGACAGCCGGTCCGTCGCCCAACCGCCACCGATATTGGCGTGATCGCCGGCGAACCACACTTCGACGATGCGCTCCGGACGGTTCGGATCGGGGTCCATCAGCGTCGGCTCGAAGCTGTCGCGCTGCTCGTCGAGCGCCACCATGTGGTAGGCCTGCTGCACGCTCTCCGGCACCGACAGGTCCTTGCCCATGTTGAGTTGCTGGAAGTTGATCCCGGCGATCGTCTTGGCGATGCCGAAGGAGCCGACCGTATCCCAGCAGCCGAGCACATCGACGGCGACGGGCTGTTTGGCTTTCGAGGCCCAGAGCGTGCGGTGCTTGCCGAACAGCTTGATCGTCCAGACGGAGCGTGGCGCGCCGCGCGCGTCGATCGCCCTCGCGAGGAGCCGCGCGATCGCCGCGCCGCGGCTGAAGCCGACGATGACGACGCGATCCCCCGTCTGATAGACACGCACGAGATCCAGATAAGCCCGCTCGACCACGTCTCCCGCACCGGCGCCCATGGCGAGGCCGAGAACCTGCAGGATGGGATCGTTGTCGTACTTGTTGCCGACCCCGGCATAGTAGAAGGCGATCTGCTGCGCGTTGCCGTTCTTGTAGCGCTTGCACAGCGAGGCATCGAACAGCTCGCCCGGCTGGAACATGCCGGCACTATCCGCCTTGAGCATGCGGAACAGCTTGAAGACGTTGGTCGTCGCCGCAAAGCCGTTCTCGACCATGTCGGGCGTGTTGCTCGTGCCGTCGAGACAGATGACGATGTTCTTGCGCTTGCGCTCGGTCCAGGCAGCTGAATTGCGCAGCAGCGAATAGACGAGCGGCAGGCCGATCAGAATGAGCTCCCACTTGAAGATCCAGCCGCTGATCCCGCTCGTGAAAACGCTCCAGACCGAGGTTGCCACGTCCAGCGGCTGTAGAGGCGCGGCCGGCGCAGGAGCTATCGGCGCCAGCGCCGGCGTCGTCGTTCCGGCTTCGCGGACGAGGCGGAACCCGGAGTTCCCACGAGTCGACGTGGCGGGGCCGTCGAACCGAAGATCCGCAGCCTGGTCGCTGATGCCGCCCCCCATGACCTCCTGAAAATCGCCATCGTTGGTGCACCCCGGCGTCGGCGTGCCGTCCGGCCCCCGGCATTTGTCGATCCACTCCCGCACGTTGCCATGCATGTCGAAGAGGCCATGGCCGTTGGGCTTCTTCAGGCCGACATGCCGTGGCTCGTCGACACTCGGAAAGAACCATGCGTACTGAGACAGGGAAGCGACATCGCTCCCGTGCGACCAGCCCCGGTCGAAGGGCGCGCCGGCACGGGCCGCGTATTCCCACTCGATGCGCGACGGCAACCTGTAGGTGGCACCCGTCTGCTTGCTGAGCCATGCGGCATAGGACTTGGCTGCCGCGAAAGAGACCTGGATCGGCAACCGGCTCGCGTGCTCGCCCGGGCGCGGCACCGACGGACAGGCCGACGGATCGCTGGCGGTGCACGCATCCCATTCCTCGTGCGTCACCTCGAACATCGACATGTAGAGCGGGACTTTGACGAGCTTCATCTGATCGCGCCGCTCGGCCGCAGCCTGCTGGCGCATTTCCATCAGCCGTTGGCGTTGCGAGCCTTCCCTCGGATCGCGGGGCACGACGGGGGGCGCGGCGTCGGCCGGCACGGGCGGATACGGCTGCGCGAGAAGCACGAGCCCGGGACAGGTCGGGCAATCACGCCATCCAGCAGTGGCCTTGCCGGCTTTTCGTTCGGCGGCTTCATTTGCGGCCTGCCCGGTATCGTCCGACCGGAATGGCGCCCAATAGGCATAAAGCAGGAAGCCGGAAAGCGTGAGCAAGGCGATCAGCGACCAGTTCCACAGCTGGGAGGGAATGCGGCTGGCGCTCGTCGAATGTCTACGGAGCCGGTAGGCCAGCAGCAGGACGGCCAGCTGCGCGAGCAGGAAGACCAGGAGTTGGCCGGAGCCGGGCATCGACTTCGCGCTGCCGGCGAGGCTTGGAAACAGCCCGGACGCGTCGATGGCCAGCAGGATGGCGAAAGACGACAGGAACCAGACCAGGAACTGGCGACGATAGATCAGGCCGGCGAGACCGGGGATCAGCGAGTAAAGGGCAAGCGTCCAGCCGGTGCCGACGACGCTCGCCACGATATCCCTGAAATCGGTGACGAGCTGCTCAAGGTAAACCTTCAGGAGCGGCCGCATGATGTCGGTGACGAAGACCCAGGGATTGCCGCCGATGTCCTTCCAGAGCTGGTTCGCGCGGGCCGGATCGAATTTGCCGATGCCGGCGATGATGTCCGCTGCCGTCGGATTGGCCATGCCGAGACCGAGCCGCTCGGCAAGTTTGGCGTGCTCAGATGGCACCGCGTAGATCACGAACAGAAAGATCGTGAGCAGCAGCAGCAGGAGCGGGGCGGCTACGGAGCCCTTGCGCATCGCGAGAGTGACCGCATTCACAGCCTTCAACGGCTCGGTACGCATGCGCAACTCCCGACAATAGAAAGCAATTTTTACAAGATCGTTCTACACTTCGTGCAGATATCCTGCTGATGCTTTGGCTACTGTGGTGCCATATTGCCGGTGGTCGTGTCTTTCGAGGCACAAGAGCGCCGCGCAGCGTCGGCCCGAACAAAGACCGCCATGAAGAGGGGGAGAGGCTCCGACCCTGTCCACCTGGCCGCGTCCAGGGTGGCGGGCGAAGCAGGGCCGCGTCGGCTTCTGCGGCCTCCCGGACGGCTCTGGTCGCGCTTGACTTATCGCCTGCGCTTTCCGAGCCTGATCCCGAAATCGTAGGAGAACGGCGTGCAACGCTTCGCTCTCGGAATCGACATCGGCGGCACCTTCACCGATATCGTGGTCTACGACACGTCGACCGGGCGTCAGTCGAGCCACAAGGAATTGACGACCCACGACGCACCGTCCCGCGCCGTCATGTCGGCAATCGACCGGGTCATGGCCCAGGCGGAGATTCCGGCAGCCGCAATAGCCCGTGTGGTGCACGCGACGACGCTTTTCACCAACGCCCTCATCGAGAGGAAGGGGGCGGTGACCGGCCTCATCACGACGGAAGGCTTTCGCGACACACTGGAGATCGGCCGCGAGCGCAAGTTCGAACTCTACGACATCACCATCCGCAAGCCTGATCCCCTTGTGCCGCGCAACCGTCGCCTCGGAGTGACGGAACGCATTCGGGCCGATGGCACCGTCGTGACGCCACTCGATGAGCCGGCGCTTCTGGCCGCCACGGAACGCCTCGTTCGCGACGGCGTCACCTCGCTCGCGCTGGTCTTTCTGCACTCCTACGCCAATCCCCGGCATGAGCGGCAGGCGCTCGACGCAATTCAGAAGCACTTCCCGAAGCTGGCCCTCTCGACGTCGATCGAGGGGGCTCCCGAAATTCGCGAGTATGAGAGAACCTCGACGACCGTCGCCAACGCCTACATCAAGCCTCTTGCCGAACGTTACCTGTCGACGCTCGCCGACGAGATCGCCCGTCGCGGCATCACGGCGCCGCTCCTCATGATGCTGTCGAATGGCGGCCTCGCCAGCGCGTCGGAGGCCAAACGTTCTCCGGTTCAACTCCTGGAGTCGGGCCCCGCCGCCGGCGCGCTCGCAGCCGCGACGCTGGGTGCCAAAGATGGCGGCAGTCATGTGCTCGCTTTCGACATGGGCGGCACCACCGCGAAGCTCTCCGTGGTCGACGATGGCAAGCCGAAGATCGCCTACGCATTCGAGGCCGCGCGCCAGAAGCGGTTCGTCGAAGGCAGCGGTCTGCCGATCCGCATCTCGACGATCGAACTGATCGAGATCGGCGCGGGCGGCGGCTCGCTCGCCCATCTCGACGCGATGGGGCTGCTCAAGGTGGGGCCGGAAAGCGCCGGTTCCGAACCTGGCCCTGCCGGCTATGGCCGCGGCGGCACGCGACCGACCGTGACCGATGCGGATCTGTGGCTCGGCTACCTCAATCCCGATTACTTCGCCGGCGGCACCATGGACATCGATATGGCCGCCGTCCGCCACGCCCTCGAGCCGCTCGCGAGGGATGCTGGCCTGTCGGCTACGGAGATCGCCTGGGGCATCCACGATATCGTCAACGAGAACATGGCCAATGCCGCTCGCGTCCATATCGCCGAGCACGGCAAGGACCCACGGCGCTATGCGCTGCTGTCGACGGGCGGCGCTGGCCCCGTGCACGCGTGCCATGTCGCGAGGAAGCTCGGATTGCGCACGTTGATCGTACCGCGCGGCGCCGGCGTCGCGTCCGCGCTCGGCCTGCTCGTCGCACCAGCCCGCGTCGACCGCGTGGCGACGGTGGCGAGGGAGGTCGACCAGATCGATTGGCATGCGCTGGAGGCGATGTTCTCACGGCTCGAGGCCGACGCCCGCAGCATCGTTGCCGAGACCGGGCTCGACCCCGCGTCGGCCGTCATCGAGCGGATCGCCGATTTCCGCTATGTCGGCCAGGCATCGGAACTGGTGGTGAGCCTGCCGTCGGGGCCGTACGGGGCGGAGTCACGCCGTCGTCTCGAAGCCGCATTCGAAGCCAGTTACGTCGAGGCCTTCACACGAACGCCCCCGAACGCGCCCGTCGAGATCATCAACATCCGTGTCACGGCGTCGGTGGATCCGCCGGGGAGCGCACGCGCACTCGGCGTGCCGACGGCAACTACCACCGCGCGAGCCAAGACGAGCCGCCCTGTGTACTTCGCCGAATGGCGTGAGCATCGCCAAACACCGGTCTTCGACCGCGACGACCTGACTGCCGGCATCCGGATCGAAGGCCCGGCCATTGTCGAGGAGCGATCGTCGACGCTGGTGATTGCGCCGGGCTGCAGCGCCGAGGTGGCCGCGAGCGGCAACGTGATCGTCACGTTTGGCCAGGATGGGAATGCATCATGACGGATACGGCCAATCGCGGCTTCGATGCGGTGACGCTCGAGATCCTGTGGCGCCGCATGATTTCCGCGGTGGACGAGGCGGCAAAGGCGCTGCGCCGGACGTCGTTCTCGACGCTGGTCAACGAATCGAACGACTTTGCACTCGTCGTGACGGACGCCGATGGCCAAAGCCTCGTCCAGAACACGGAAAGCATCCCGTCCTTCATCGGCACACTTCCGGTGACGGTGAAGGAGTTCATCAAGGAGATCGGCAAGGCCGACATGCAGCCGGGCGATGTGCTGATCACCAACACGCCATGGCTCGCGACCGGACATCTCAACGACATCACCGTCGCAAAGCCGGTCTTTCGGGAGGGCCGGATCGTCGCGTTCGCGGCATCGACGGCTCATGCGCCCGACATCGGCGGGCGTGTGCGTTCGGCTGAAGCGCGAGAGATGTTCGAAGAAGGCTTTCACATCCCGATCATGAAGCTGATGAACGCGGGCGTGGTCGATGCGACGTTCATGCGGCTGCTCCGCGCCCAGGTGCGAACGCCCGATCAGACCGAAGGCGACCTGTGGGCCCAGTTGACCGGTCTCGATCTCCTCGAGCGCCGCCTCGGCGATCTGATGGGGGAATATGGCCTTCCCGATCTCACCGGTTTTTCCGAGGAGATCCTCTCACGCTCCGAGCAGGCGATGCGTGCGGCGATCCGGGCGCTTCCGAATGGCCGTTACCCCTACGAGTTCCTGACGGACGGCCTCGACGACCCGTTCCGCTATGCGATCGCGGTCGAGGTGAAGGACGACCGCATCGATATCGACTACGCCGGTACCAGCGCCCAGGTCGATCGCGGCATCAATTGTCCGATCACCTACACCTATGCGATGTCGGCTTACGCGCTGAAATGCGCACTCCTTCCCGATATCCCGAACAATGAAGGCATCTTCCGCTGCATTGGCGTTACGGCGCCGGAAGGCAGCCTTCTCAATCCGCGCTATCCGGCAGCGGTCGGTGGGCGCATGGCGACCGGTCACTATGTCCCGATCGCGATCTTCGGCGCTTTGCAGACGATCCTCGGCGATCATGTGATCGCGGCGTCGGGCTCACCGCTCTGGAGCCTCATTCAGACAGGCGTGCGCGCCAACGGCCGGACCTACGCCAATGTGCTGTTCTTCAATGGCGGCATGGGCGCCACGGGAGCCGGCGACGGCCAGAACGCGCTCGCCTGGCCCTCCAACGTGTCGAACGTTCCGGTCGAGCTGATCGAACGCAACGCGCCGATGCTGATCCGCAAGAAGGAGCTGCGGCAAGGGAGTGGCGGAGTGGGCCGTCATCGCGGCGGACTGGGCCAGGAGGTTGTCTTCGAGGTGACGTCCGACACGCCCGTCGGCATGATCTTCATGGCCGAGCGGTGCAGGTTCCCGGCCCACGGTGCGAACGGGGGAGGAGAAGGCGCCTTGGGAGAACTGACGATCGATGGTCACACCGTCGATCATCGCCGGAACGTCGTTCTGACGAAGGGCCAGGTCGTGCGGCTTGCAACGCCCGGCGGCGGTGGCTTCGGCCAGGCATCCGCACGCAGCTCCGAGAGCGCCGCCGAGGACGCAGCGCTCGGCTACACCGAGGTTCGGTAGAGGTCCCGGCCCGGCCGACGGAGGCCGTTCTACCTCTGTCCGGTGCCAGCCCGACGCCGGGCGAGCCACGCATCGCGCTCGCGAGCCAGATCGAGAACAGGTGCCGGGGGTGCGGCAGCCTGGCTCGCCGGTGCGATCCCATGCGCGGCCTTTGCTTCCTGCTGCGCGCGAATCGCCGCGCGAATGGCGACGTGAAGCCTGGCCTGAAGGTCCTGCAGCTGCAGAAGGGAGAGCTTGCTCAGCTCGGCATCGGTCATTGGGCACTCGCAAGTTGGGTCGAGTCGCGGGCACTTTAGCAGGGGAATTGCGACGAGTCGGGGGCGCTCTGCACTGGTGTGGACAAGCCGGCCCCGCGCTGAACCGACAGCCGATACGGACAGCGTTGGCCGTTGGGATGTCGAACGGTCAACCGGCGCATATTCACTGGCAGGTCGGAAGTCCTGTGAACTGAACCAGGCCAAAGCCGTAGCTGTTGTCCCGACCGGGAGCGCCGAGGTCGCGCGCCGTCGCGCTAAGCGTGTCGAGGATGCGGGATGGTTCCACGCTCGCCAGGGCTTGGGCATAGGCAGCGGTCACGAGAGGCGCGGCAAACGACGTTCCATCGACCTGCCGCAGGCTCCCGTTTGCGCCTGCAACGGCGAGGCCGACGCCCGGGGCTGCGAACGCAATGTGCTGACCGCGAGCCGAAAGCCGGGATGGTCGGAGCCGGGTGTCGACGGCCGCAACTGCGACGACGCCATCGTAGCGGGCGGAATAGCCGAGCGTGTTGCCGCCGTCGGGCCGTCCCGCTGCGGTTCGAGTAATTTCTGACCTCGCGACCGAGGCTGAAGCGCGCGACCTTGTCGCCAGGTTCTGCAGGACGGCCGAAATGGCCCGGGAAGCCTATTCACAGCCTCTCGACGAGGCGCCTCCCAAGGCCCCGGTCGATGCGATTCTCAAGGGAACCGGCAAGGCACGGGCCACAATGGGGGACGTCACGTCGTCCTCCGATAGCGCCGCCGTCGTCGACGTGGAAGCGAGACGGCGGCCGACGCGCCTGCGTGAGAGGCACCGTCTCCCCATCGCTGCATCACGCAAGACCTATGCGTGCGAATTGAACCCGACCCCGAAGCGTCCTCACCCCTGACGGGAATCCGTGTGGCTATGCCCGTTGTCGGGCGGGGCAGAAAACTCGGACGCAGTGTGGCTGCCGAGGCTCGAGCGGGGCCGGTGAAGCGTGCTTGTGCCCGATCCACGTTCGGTCCTCGCGTCGCCGTTCAAGTCCGCAATTTCCGAAAGCGGGCACGGCTTGCCGTCCTGATGCGCTCGCGAAGCCACAGATTGGCGGGATCGTCCTGGTGCCGCCTGTGCCAGTAGAGGCACCAGTCGAACGTTTGGTCCGTGAATGGCAGTTCGCGGACAACGAGTGATCTCGTCTGAACTGCAGCCGCAAAGGCTCCCGGCATGACTGCCACATAGTCCGTCGTCGCCAGCACGTGTGGTACGAGCAGCCAGTGTGGCACATTGAGAGCCACGTCCCGCTCGACATGCGCTTTGGACAGGATGTCGTCGGCGAACCGCATGTCCGTCGGCGACATCGACACCTTGAGATGTCTCGTCGTCAGCAAGCGCTTGAGCGTGATCTTGCCCGTCGTCAATGCGTGGCTGGCTGGCATGATCGCGACCATCCGGTCGGCAAAAAGCACTTCCCGTTTGACCGTCCCCGTATGCTCGAGCCCCATGCTGACGGCGACGTCGATCTCGTCTCTTTCGAGGGCATCGATCGTCTGGGACGGCGATAAGTGCTTGACGTCGAGACTGACACTTGGCGCTCCCAGAGCGACCTCCTTCATGAGACCTGGAAGAAGAAGGTAGCTCAGGAGGTCTGAGAGCCGGATTACAAAGCGGCGAACTGATTTTTCCGGGTCGAAACCCTGATCGCTCGCCATGACCCGTTCGATCTGGCCTATCGCCTGTCGTAAGGGTTCGATCAGTGCGTCAGCCCGAGGCGTCGGCTGCATGCCGTTGGCGGTGCGAATGAGGAGTTCGTCCTTGAACACCGCGCGAAGTCTCGCCAGCGCACTGCTCATCGCGGGCTGCGACAAGCCTACGATCCGCGCCGCCCGCGTGACATGCCTCTCACGCAGCAACGCGTCCAGAACAACCAGGAGATTGAGGTCTACCCCGCGGAGGTTGGTCACGCCCGCTCCTTTCATGTCGTCGATGCTCCCGACAGCACAGATTATTGATATTGTGAATAGTGATATGTAAATAATCAATTGGATGAATGAGAAGCCTTGCTGTCAGATCTCCGGACGGAAAGGTCAACGGAGATGCGCGCATGGAACGCACGGACGTCTTGAAGCGCGAAGTGAAGGCGCTGGTGTTCGATCAGTACGGCACGATCGTCGACATGCAAAAAGGGCTGACCGACGTCGCCGGTCCATTTCTGAAACGGAAGGGCTGGGACGGAAACCCGCATCAGTTCGTGACCTGGTGGAGGCGCACGCACTTCGAGAATTCGATGATTGACGCGCTCTGCGATCGTGGGCACACGCCATACCGCCAGATCGGCCATCGGGCCGTGTCATACGTCATGGACCGCTGCGGCTTGACGTACTCGCAGGACGAGGTGCGCGGGCTCGTTTCCGAGATCGAGAAGCTGAAGCCGTTTCCGGATGTCGTCACTGCGCTCGAACGTCTCCGAGCGGCCGGCTATCACCTCGTGATCTTGTCGAACGGCGACCCGGACATGCTCGAGGCGGCAGGCCCGCACATCGGTTTTCAGTTCGATCAGGTCATCTCGGTCGCAGAGGCCGGTTACTTCAAACCGCATTGGAAGACCTACGCGAAGGCCGAAGAGTTGACCGGCCTCGACCGGTCGAGCTGCCTGTTCGTGGCCAATCACGCGTTCGATTGCATTGGCGCCAAGTCGTATGGCATGCGCACGGCCTTCATCGATCGCCGTAAGCGTCCGTTTGGCGAGACCCCGCATCGAGCAGATCTGATCGTTGCGAATTTCGTCGAGCTGGCCGAGGCGCTGTGTTGAGGCGTCGATACCTCCTCTCGCAGTCATCCGTGTCCGTAGCTGGCGCTGGGTCTTGTCGGCCGCCTTCGACACTAACGACGTTCAGCACAAATGCGGCTAGTCGGACCTGAACTCCCGTATGCCATGCACAGGATGACCGAGGGCGACGGCATTCGCGACCTCTCGGGGCGCTACGGCGTCGCCCTCGGGGAGCGGTTCTGACGGCAGCTTCCTGAAGCAAATGGCGAGTCTCGGTCGCCTTCTGCGAAGAGCTCGATAGTGCATAGTGCCGGGCTTGCTGAGCCATGGGGCCCACGATGGGCGCCTCGTGTACGACGACGATGTGTCGTCTCGGAGGAGGGTGTTCACCCGCGTGGACTGCCTCACGATGGTGGTTGCGATGCACAACACGTGAGCCCACACGAAAGAACAACCCACACGGCGATGCCCGGACGATAGCGGCTCGCCGAGGCGGTCCACTGTGGCGTGCGCCGGTGAGACGGGCTCAGCCGCAAGAACGGGCTCTTCATCGGTCGCGACGAGGCCGGCGCCAACGGGGCGATCATCGCCTCTCGCGCCAGACCGCCAATGGAGGCCTTGAGCGGAACGACGAGCGCGAACAGGCCGAAATCGATCCGCATAACCCGTCCGAGGACCCAGACCAGGCCGAGCGAAGGCAGGACGACCACCAACACGTAGAGCAGCAATTGCATGGCCGATGCGGCGCGTGACCCCAACCGGGGCTTCGTGTCGAAAGATCGGGCATGAAGGACTACGCGACAAGCGATACGCAGGAGGATCAATCCGAACAGGACGGTTCTCAGCGGCTTCAAACCGTCATCAACAAAGCTGCCTTTTGGAGATTCGTGCGCGTCTCATGGTCAACCGATGACAGCAATGCTGCCATCGGCCCGTGCCTGTCGCCGACGGTCATCAGGACCGGTTTCGGCTGCGAACGACTTCCAGCGAGGCAGGATCGAGGTACAGCTTGATGCGCTCACCGGATTTCCCGAATGCCTTCACTTCGTAGCAGCCGTCGTCGACTTCGATTTCGCGGATCTCGTAGCCCTTCGATTTGACGGCCGCGACCGCATCCTCCATCGAGCGCCATTCGGCCCGCGGCACGTACCGGCAATGATCGTCGCTGGCGCGCACAGGGGCCGTCTCTGCCATCAGTGCGCTCGCAGCGACAAAAGCGGAAATGAGGATTTTCATGGGTCGTCTCCTGTTGGTTCGGTCGTCACCAGCCCTCTAGAGCGGAACGACGGAAAACCTATGGGAAGACGGATGTCGAACCGCTGAAGCGCACCGTCAGCATCATGACAGCTCGTTGTAAGCCGAATGTCAGGCAAGGACCGCTAGACTGGCGCAGCAGCGGAGTGCGCTTCGAAGACGTCGACGACGGCCGCCAGAATGGGACGGGACAGCAGGATGAGGCTCCCTCGAAGACGCGTCATGATCGCTCTGGCTGGTCTCGGGTTCTCCGCCCTCGGCGCGGCGACCGCTGAGGCCCGCCGTGGTGGCCGTGACCGCCCGGAGGAAGACGACGACGACCATGCGGCTGCGGCACGAGCACGCACCGCAGGTGAAATTCGACCACTTATTGAAATTCTCGAACACATGAAGATCGCGCATCCCGGCGAGGTCGTCGGTATCGAGCTCGAACGAAAGAAGGGGCGCTGGATCTACGAGATCAAACTCATCGCACCGGGAGGGCGGTTTCTCGAGATCTATATCGATGCGGGCGACAAGAGCACGATCAAGATCGAAGGCAAGTGATGCGGATACTGCTGATCGAGGACGAGGATGGGATCGCACGCCGCGTGGTGCGCGCGCTGACCGCCTCCGGCTATATCGTCGAACATGACCGCAACGGTGAGGACGGCTGGTACCGCGGCGACTCGGAAAACTTTGACGCCGTCGTGCTTGATCTCGGTCTTCCGCAGATGGACGGTCTGCAGGTCCTGAAGCGCTGGCGGGCGGCCGGGCGTACGATGCCCGTTCTCATCCTGACGGCGCGGGGAACGTGGATGGAGCGCGTCGAGGGTATCGACGCTGGCGCCGACGACTATCTTCCGAAGCCGTTCCAGATGGAGGAACTTCTCGCGCGCCTCCGAGCCATCGTTCGCCGTTCGGTCGGCGCTGCGGAGAGTGTCCTTCGGGCCGGTTCCGTCTCGCTCGACACACGGCGCATGGCCGTTCTGTTCGACGGGGCACCGATCGACCTCAGTCAGCTCGAGTATCGCCTGCTGAGCTACCTTATGCATCATCGTGGCCGCGTCGTATCGCAGCTCGAACTGACCGAGCACGTATACGGCGAGGATATCGAACGAGAGAGCAACGCGATCGAGGTCCTGGTCGCGCGCGTGCGCAAGAAAATCGACGCGGGGCTGATCCTGACGAAGCGCGGCTTCGGCTACATGATTCCGCTCGACGACCCGGGTGCCATCGATGTCGATGTCTAGCCGGTCCATTCGGTTTCGCCTGGTCTCGACGGCGCTCATCGCGATCCTTGGCTCCATGACGATCGCCGTCTACGCCCTGACGGTGCTGTTCGAGCATCACGTCGAACGCCGCGTCGTCGCCGCGCTCGAGGCGGATATGCGCCAACTCATGGCAGGGCTCACGGTTGCCGAGAGCGCGAGCGTTTCACTTCAGCGGCGGCCGGCGGATCCCCGATACGATCAGCCACTGAGTGGCGTGTATTGGCAGGTCACGACAGGCACTGCAGTTCTGGAGCGATCACGATCGCTGTGGGACGAGACACTGGCATTGCCGGCGGATGACCCGACGAAGGGGCTCCATGAGCACGTCATTCCCGGTCCCAAGGGGCGGCCGCTCGTCGCCGTGGAGCGCGCGATCCGTATAGATCGATCAGAAAAGCCAGTGACAGTCCGTTTCGTCGTTGCCCAGGACCGTGCCGACACCATCGCGGCAATCGCGAGTTTCAATCGCGAAATCATGCTGATGCTGCTGGTCCTCGGGACACTCCTTCTCCTGGCCTTTGGTATCTCGGTGTCTGTCGGGTTGCAGCCGTTGACCCGTCTCAGGAATGATCTGGCGGATCTGCATCATGGCGGCATCCGGAGGTTGGGCGGCCAATACCCGGCCGAAGTGGCCCTTCTGGTGAGCGATCTCAACAAGCTGCTCGATGCCCGCGACCGTGTCGCCGAGCGAAATCGCCGTCGAGCTGCCGACCTGGCCCACGGGCTGAAGACACCCATCACGGCGATCTCGACGATTGCGGAGGAATTGCGGGACGCCGGCCAGAGCGACATTGGCAAGGAACTGACCGACTACGCTGCGATAATGCAGCGCCACGTCGAGCGGGAGCTGGCATTGGCCCGGAGTGTTCACGGAACCCATTCAGTAGCGCCGACACCCGTGCAGCCACTTGTTGCCGCGATCGTGCGGAGCCTCGAGCGACTGCCTCGCGGCCAGGAGATCGAGTGGACCATCGAGATCCCGGCAAGGCTGGCTGTGCCCGTCGACCCGACAGCGCTCGCAGAAGTCATCGGCGGGCTGCTCGACAATGCGCGAAAATGGGCGCGCGGCCGAGTCTCCATTCGGAGCACCGAAACGGACGGAAGAGTGCATCTCTCCGTCACCGACGACGGGCCAGGCGTCGCCCCGGAAAAGTTGACGAGCCTCGCGTCGCGCGGCGTCCGGCTCGATCAGAAGCAGCCTGGTTCAGGTCTTGGCCTCGCCATCGCCTCCGAGATCATGTCGGAACTCGGCGGGTCGATCAGTTTCAGCAACACGCCTGCGGGCGGCTTCGTCGCCAGCATTGCGCTCCCAGTGGCAAATGGTGCGGGCATCGCGACCGCAGGCATCCAGCCGCCATTCAGAAGCTGATGAACCAAACCTGGACCGGTGCGGATACTGGCAAGGCCATCAGATCAAAGTGGCCCACCGTCTCAGGCCGGTGATGGCTGATGCAAGGCGAAATGTCGATCACTTTGCCCACGGCACGCTCGCCCACCGTCCGACATGCCGAAGTCGGCAACTTCACTGGGCCCCAAGTCCATCAGCAACACGACCGATGCCCGTTGTCGTGCGCTCACCCCGACGAACGGCACCGCCTGGCGAAACACGTCAAGCGCACGGACGCGCTCGCCGACCCCAACACTCCCTCCGGGCCCCCATGGTTTCCGCTGGCCCGTCGCAGTTGCCGGCGTCTTGGAAGGCGCACAAGTGTCTGATTATGTTGGCGATCCCGGCAGGATTTGAACCTGCGACCCCCAGATTAGGAATCTGGTGCTCTATCCAGCTGAGCTACGGGACCGTGGCCGGCGTTGGCGTTCGGCGACCGGGCCGGTGCGACATCGAGGTGCCCGAGCAGCCGCCTCGCGTCAAGTCAGAAGCGTGTCGGAGCCCCCAAAGGCGATTGCGGCGGGGCGCGTAAGCTGGGCAGCTGCGCGGGCGTCGGTGTCGCGGCTGGCGCACTTGTGACAGAACTGTCAAATCGCAATGCTAGCCACGCCCGCGTGAGCGGCGACCGGGAGGTTTGGCGATGGCGCTGGAGATCGAGCGCAAGTTTCTGGTCGTCGGTGAGGCCTGGCGCAGCGCGACCGTCAGGACCCGCCCCATGCGCCAGTTCTACCTGAGCCGCCTGGGGCGGGCGAGCGTGCGTGTCCGCATGGAAGGCGACGCGCTGGCGTGGCTGACCATCAAGACGGCGGCGAGCGGGACGACCCGCAGCGAGTTCGAGTATGCGGTTCCGGTCGCGGATGCGCGCACCATGGAGGCGTTCGCCGAGGGCTCGGTGATCGACAAGGTGCGCCACGTCGTACCCTTCGCCGGCCTCGATTGGGAAATCGACGTCTTCGCCGGCGATAACGCCGGGCTCGTGATAGCCGAGGTGGAACTACAATCCGAGAGCCATCCGCTCGCAATGCCGCCGTGGGCGGGCGAGGAGGTGACACACGAGCGCCGCTACTACAACGCGAGTCTCGTGCTGGCCCCGTTCAGGACATGGGCAAGCTAGCCGCCCTGCTCGATGGAACGACGGGCGCAACGGTGCCACGGCAAGGACACGATTTGGCGCGCGTGCCGCCACCGCGTCGCCACCCTGCCGCCCCGCGTCACGATCAGACTGGCCACGGTTCAATTGGATCGGGCAAGGATCAGGAGGCGGCGATGCGGACGAGAAGCGGAACGACCGGCAGGTGGTGGAGCGGCCTCGTCATGGCGGTGTCTGGCCTCGCGGCACTGGCGACGGCGCCGGACACGGCAACCGCGACACCGAGTGGCGATCTCGCGCTCCGGGCGGAGCTCGACCGGGCGGTGCTTGCCAAAGGGGAGCGTCAATCAGCGTTTCTCCGGATTTCGCTGATACCGGCGCGCCGCGAAGGGGTGAGCCGGGCGCCGATGAACGTCGCGCTCGTCATTGACCGCTCGGGGTCCATGTCCTCGCAGGCGCGCATGGAGAGCGCCCGGCGGGCCGCCATGCTGGCGGTCGACCGCCTTGGCCGCGACGACATCCTGTCGGTGGTGAGCTACGACGATCGCGTCGAGGTTCTGGTCCCCGCCACCAAGGTGCTCGACGCAGCCGACGTGAAGGCCCGCATCGCACGCCTCGCGCCGCGCGGCTCGACGGCCATTCATGCGGGCGTCCTCGCGGGCGCCGCGGAAGTGCGCAAGTTCAAGTCGCCGGATCGCGTCAATCGCATCGTGCTGATCTCGGATGGCCTCGCCAATGTCGGGCCCTCGAAGCCGTCGGACTTCGTTTCGCTCGGCCGCGAGCTGCAGAGCGAGGGCATCACGGTCTCCACGATCGGCCTCGGCAACGGCTATAACGAGGACCTGATGGCCGGCCTCGCCCGCGCCGCTGACGGCGGCCACGTCTTTGTGCAGGAAAGCGCCGACCTCGCCCAGTTCATGGCGCGGGAGTTCGACGACGCCCAGTCGACTGTCGGCCAGGACGCCGAGATCATCATCCGCACCCGCGACGGCGTCCGTCCGTTGCGCTCGCTCGGCCGCGAGGCGTCGGTCGACGGCCGTCGCATGACGTTCAAGGTCGGTGCGCTGTTCGGCGGCGTCGAGCAGATCCTGGTCGCCGAACTGGATGTTGAGGCGGCGGCAGCGCTTGGATCGGAGCCGCTGGCCACCGTCGAGGTTCGCTATACCCGCGCCGGCAGTGGCGACAGCCAAGCGCTGGCGTCGAGCGTTGCGGCCGAGTTCGCCGACAAGGCCGCCTCGGAGAAGAGCGTCAATGCCATCGTCATGCGTGACGTCGCGGCCCTCGTTTCACGCGCGGCGCGCCAGGAGGCGGTAAGCCTGCGCGACGCCGGCAAGTCCGAGGAGGCCGTGGCCCGCTTCAAGGCTAATGCCGAGTACCTCCGCCGCCAGTCCGCCACATTGCCGGGTGGCGCCACCTACGCGCCGCTCGTCGACGAGCTGAAGGCGAGCGAGGAGGCGGCCTCGCCCGCGGCCCAGACGAGCGAAGGCTGGTCCAAGGCGAGAAAGAGCCAGCGCGCCTACGACAGCAACAAGTTCGGCGCGGGTCAGAAGTACTAGGGCATGGCAGGGCCCGAGTGCTCTTGGCGACAGCGCGGACCCGGCGCACTTGCCGACAGCGCGGACCCGGCGCACTTGCCGACAGCGCGGACCCGGCGCACTTGGCGAAGTAGCCGGTTGCCCCTAACCTCAGGGTCAATCGGTTCCAACGCTCTGTGCGAGGTCGCCCATGTCTCCTACCGCCACGATGTCCCCTACCGCGACGATGACGAAGCTTCGCCGCGAGTTGGCGGCGGCGCTGCGCCTCGCCGAGAAGTTCGGCTACTCGGAAGGCATCTGCAATCACTTCTCTGTCGTGGTGCCGGGCGCCGACGAGCGCTACCTGATCAATCCCTACGGCATCCACTGGTCCGAGATGCGGCCGGAGCAGCTTCTGTTGATCGATGGCGACGGCACCGTTCTCGAAGGCGATGGCGAGGTGGAGGCGACGGCACGCCATATCCACGTGCAGGGCCATCGCGCCAACCCGCGTCACCAGTGCATCCTGCATGTCCACATGCCATGGGCGACGGCCTTCACCATGGTCAAGGGCGGGCGTCTCGAGATGGCGCACCAGACCGCGGCACGGTTCCATGGCCGCGTCGCGTACCACTCGTTCGGTGGCATCGCTCTCGACGAGAGCGAAGGCAAACGCATCGCCGAGGCACAGCGCGCCAACGCCAACGCCGACGTGTTCTTCCTCGCCCATCATGGCGTATCGATCGGTGCGCCGAGCGTCGCCTTCGCCTTCGACGAACTTTATTACCTCGAGCGCGCCTGCAAGCAGCAGGTGCTCGCCATGTCGACCGGGCTGCCGCTCGAGATCATCCCCGAGCCCCAGCTCAAGGAGACGGCCCGTCAGTACATGCAGGTCGTCGAGTTCCAGGCCTTGAAGCATTTCGAGGCGCTGATGCGCGTCAACGGTCTCTGACGGGATCGCCGACAAAACGAAGTGGGCGCAAGACCCGCGACATCGCATTGCCCCGGGAGGAACCATGGATCTCAGCTACTCGGACCGGTATCGCGCGCTTCAGGCCGAGGTGCGCGCCTTCATCGCGACGCACCGGGACCGCTCGCCGAGCGCGGTGGGCGTGCGCCGGAAGCCCGATGCGGCGATCCTCGCGTGGCAGCAGTTGCTCGTCGAGAAGGGCTACGCCGCCCGCACCATCCCGACAAGGTACGGCGGTTACGGCGGCGAGCCGGACGTCATGGAAGCGGCGATCATCGCCGAGGAGTTCTCGAAGGCCGGCGTCGCCGCAGGCATCGCCAGCCAGGGCATCTCGATGCTGGTGCCGACCCTGCTCGAGGTCGGAACCGAGGCGCAGCGCGAGCGCTGGATACGGCCGACCATCCGTGGCGAGGTGATCTGGTGCCAGGGCTACTCCGAGCCCGGCGCCGGCTCGGATCTCGCCAACGTGCAGACGCGGGCAGTGCTCGACGGGGACCATTTCGTCGTCAACGGCCAGAAGATCTGGACGTCGTCGGCCCACTACGCCGACTGGATGTTCCTGCTCTGCCGCACCGAGCCGGAGAAGCCGAAGCACCACGGCCTGTCGTACCTGCTGCTTTCCATGAAGACGCCCGGCATCGAGGTGCGGCCCCTCAAGACCATGACCGGCAAGTCGACGTTCAACGAGGTGTTCTTCACCGACGTGCGCGTGCCCGCGGACCAGATCGTCATGGGCCGCGGCGACGGCTGGACGGTCGCCAACATCACGCTGAAGTACGAGCGCATGATGCTCGGCGACGCCAACAAGTTCATGCATCGCGTGCATCGCATCCGCGAGCTGATGGAGGGGACGACGATCGACGGTGAGCGCCTGATCGACAAGCCGGAATGGCGCGACCGGCTGGTGCGCCTGCAGGGCGAGGTGATGGCGTCGAAATACCACCAGATGCGTTTGCTCACCCAGCAGGCGCAGGGCGTCGATCCGGGCCTCGGTCGCATGATCGTCAAGCTCTACGGCACCGAGATGGGCTATCGCCTGTCGGCGCTCGCTGTCGATGTCTATGGCGCGGCGGGCCTGGTGTTCGACCCCCACGACGACATGACCGGCGGCGCCGACGACGCGGCGACCTCCTGGCACGTCGATCATATGTATGACCTCGGCCTCATCATCGGCGGCGGCTCGAGCCAGATCCAGAAGAACATCATCTCCGAGCGCGGCCTCGGCATGCCGCGCGAGCCGAAGCCGGCGGCGCGCTAGGGAGGAACGCATGGAGTTCGCACTCACCGACGAGCAGCGCATGCTCGACGAGAGTCTCAGGGGCTATCTGGCGCGCGAGTTGCCGCTCGAAACGCTGAAGGCACTGGCGCGCGAGGGACAGGGCGTCTCGGAGAAGCACTGGCGCGAGCTGGCCGAACTCGGCGTGGCGGGCCTGATGGTTCCGGCCGAGCACGGCGGCGCGGGGCTCGGCGTGCTCGATGCGGCGGTCGCCGCCGAGGCGCTGGGCTATGCGGGTGCGCCGGTCGCCTTCGCGGGGCCGGCGGTGATGGCGCCGCTCGCGGTGTCGTTGATGGCAAGCGCCGCCCAGCAGGCCGAATGGTTGCCGCGCATGGCGGCGGGCGAGATGCGTGTCGCCGTGGCGTTCGCGGGCGGCACCGGCCAGACCGGGCGCGCCGACGTGACCCTTGACGGGACGACGCTCAGCGGCGCCATCGACGGCGTGCTCGATGCAGCGGGCGCGACGCATGTCCTGACGATCCTGCCGGATGGCCGCGCGGCACTCGCCGAGGTGCGCGGCAGCGGCGTCACGGGGGAAGTGAAACCCACGCTCGATCGCACGCGTCCGCTGTCGCAGGTCACATTCGACAAGGCACCGGTCGCCGTGCTCGACGCGAGCAACGATGCGGCCGCAGCAGCCAGGCGCGTCCGCGACGCGGGTCGCGTCATGCTGGCGGCGGATACGCTCGGCGCGGCGCAGGCCATGCTCGACAAGGCGGTCGCCTACGCCAAGGAGCGCGTCCAGTTCGGCCGCGTGATCGCGAGCTTCCAGGCGATCAAGCACATGAGCGCCGAGATGGCGACGGAGCTCGAGCCCTGCCGCGCCATGGTCTGGTACGCGGCGCATGCGGCCGACGCGATTCCGGAGGACGCCCACGTCGCGGCCTGCCACGCCAAGGCGCACGTCGCCGAGGTCGGCCGCTTCGTTCAGACGAAGGCCACCGAGGTCCACGGCGGCATGGGTTTCACCGAGCTGATGGGCCTGGAGCTTTGGTACAAGCGGATCAGCCTCGACCGCCACATGCTGGGAAGCCCCGAGCGCTGCCGCCACGAAGCCGCCGTCGCGCAGGGTTGGGTCGCTGGCTGAGACCGGCGAAGGCTGTCACCAGGGGATGATGGCGTTCCGGTAATCGACGAAGGCGTCGCCGCCGCTGCCGGCCCGCGCCGCCAGCATGTCGGCGAGACCGCGCACGCTGGTCGGGATGTCGAGCGGCGCACTCGCGCCGCCCATGTCGGTCTGCACGACGCCGGGATGCACCGCGAGCACGGTGAGTTTCCGGGACGCCGCCTGCCGCGCCCGGAAGCTCCGCACCAGCGAATTGAGCGCTGCCTTGCTCGACCGGTAGAGTTCGAGCCCGCCGCCTTCGTTGCCGCCGACCGTGCCGAGGATCGACGACATGAAGGCGATCGTGCCGCCGTCGGCAACTCTGGCTGCAAGCGCGTCGGCGGCGCGGATCGGCGCGATGGCGTTGGTCATGAAGATGCGCACGACCTCGTCGTCGGCCACGGCGCCGACCGTCTGCGTGCGCCCCGCCATGATGCCGGCGTTGAGAAACAGGAGATCGAACCGCGCACCGGAGACGGCCGACGCCAGGCGCTGCACCGCGTCCGGGCTGGTGATGTCGATGCCGCTGACGACAGAGACGCAGTCCGGGTGCGCGGTGCGGAGCCCGGCGAGCGCGTCGGACGGCGTCCGTTCGGTGGCGGTCACGTGCCAGCCGCGGCCGACCAGTTCGCCGGCAAGACCGGCTCCCAGCCCGCGCGAGGCCCCGACGACGAGAGCGTGTTGCATCAAATGTCTCCAGCGAGGTGCGGGTTCAGTCGAAGGCCTTGGTCGGCGTCACGTTTCCGGACGTGCCGGCCATGGAGCCGGCGTCGATCGAGAGCACGATGCCCGTCACCCATCGCGATTGGTCGGACGCGAGATAGACGACGCCGTTGCCGATGTCCCAGCCCGTGCCCTCGGTCTGCAACAGCGTGTTTTTACGGCGCGCCTCGCGGAGGCTCGGGTCCATGCCCTGCGAGAAGACCATCGGCGTATAGACATAGCCTGGCGCGATGCAGTTGACGCGGATTCCCTCGGGCCCGTGATGCGCAGCCATCGAGCGCGTCATGTTGACGACCGCGCCCTTCGACGCGGAGTAGAAGAGCGACGGGTTGCCGCCGCGTAGCCCGTCGATCGACGAGATGTTGACGATGGCGCCGCCGCCCACCTTGCGCATCTCGGGAATGGCGTACTTCGCCATCAGCATCATCGACGTGACGTTGACGCGCATGGCGGCGTCCCAGCCGGCCGGGTCGACGTCCACGGCGTTGCCCATCGGCCCGCCGATACCGACGTTATTGACGAGCACGTCGACACGTCCCCAGGCGGCGACGGCCGATGCGACGGCGGCCTGGCAGGAGGCGGCGTCCGTCACGTCCGCGACGGTGACGAGCGACGTGCCGCCCTCCGTGTCGATCATCGCCTTCGTCTCTTCGGCCGGCCCGGGCGTGGCGTCGAGCAGCAGCACCCGCGCGCCCTCACGCGCCAGCAGGATGGCCGCGGCGCGACCATTGCCGATGCCCTCGCCGCGCGAACCCGCGCCGGTGACGATGGCGACCTTGTCCTTCAATCCCATGTCCGGCATGGGGTCCTCCTCGATGATCTTGGAACAGAATGGCGTGTCAGTCGACGATCGACTGGTAGCTGAGCACGCGAAGCTCGCGCCGGAACGGATGCGCCGACGACGGCATGAGCTGCGTGAGGAAAACGACGGCCATGTCTTCGGCCGGGTCCACCCAGAATGCGGTCGAGGCAGCGCCGCCCCACGCGTATTCGCCCGGCGACCCGACGATCTGCGCCTTCGCGGGATCGATCATGACGGAGAAGCCGAGGCCGAAGCCGATGCCCTCGTAGGTAGCCTCCGAGAAGCGTGGCGTGCCCATGGCCGCCATGTCGCCGCCGAGATGGTTCGCGGTCATGATCTCGACGGTCTTCTTCCCGAGGAGACGCACGCCGTCGAGTTCGCCCTTGGCGAGCATGAAGCGGCAGAAGCGCTCGTAGTCGGCCGCCGTGGAGACGAGTCCGCCGCCACCCGAGTTGACCCGCCGTGGCTTCAGGTAGCGGCTCTTCGCTGGATCGTCGATCAGCGTGTAGCCGCCGTCCGGCGCGTAGGCGTAGTTGGCGGCGAGACGGTGGTGCTTGCCCTCTGGCACGTGGAAGTCGGTATCGACCATTCCGAGCGGCTTGATCACCCGCTCGACGAGGAACCGCTCGAAGGGCTCGCCCGAGATCACCTCGACGAGGTAGCCGATGACGTCAGTCGCGATCGAGTAGTTCCAGCGCGTCCCCGGTTGCGCGATCAGCGGCAGGGCGGCGGCCTTCTCGACGATTTCGGCGAGGCTCGTGTCCTGCGTCTGGAAATCGACGCCGTTGGCGCGGTAGAGCGCATCGACCGCCGTCGCCTCCATGAAGCCGTAGGTGAGGCCGGAGGTGTGGGTCAGCAGATCGCGGAAGGTGATGTCGCGGTGCGCCGGCGCCGTCTCGAGCTTGCCCCGGCTGCCGCCGGTGAGCACGCGCTGGCCCTTGAAGGCCGGAATGAACCGCGTGATCGGATCGTCGAGCTGAAAGCGCGCCTGTTCGTAGAGCATCATGAGGGCGACGCTCGTCAGCGGCTTCGTCATCGAATAGATGCGGAAGATGGTGTCTGCGCGCATCGCCGTGCCGCGTCCGGCGTCGGCATGTCCGGCCACGTCGAGGAAAGCGGTCTGTCCACGCCGTGAGACCAGCGTGACGATGCCGGCCGTCTTGCGCGTTTCGATCTGCAACCGCATCCAGTCGGAGATGCGGGCGAGGCGCTTGGGGCAGAGGCCGACGTCTTGGGGGCGGGCGATCGGTTCGGGCATCGGCTGGGGCTCCGGCGGGGTCGCGAGGGCGGGAACCACATGATGGACGGCCCCCGGAGCCTGATCAACCACGCCGGCAAGTCTGGCACGAAACCGGAGCAGCACCGATGGCGCACCGAACCTGCGACCGCCTCAGCGGCGGCGGCAGGGCCGCGCGGTGACGTTGCACTTCCAGCCATCGGCCGCATTGTCGCACTTTACGCCCTTGCTGCCGGCGAGAGCAAATGAGCCCCACTTGGGGCCATACTCCCAGGCCGTGAAATCCTGCCACACCTTGATCGCAGCGAGTTCGGCGGCCTTCCGCGTTTTCTGGCCGCTGCTGCTGCCATCGTGGAAATGATCGACCATGCAAATCTTCCCGCTCTCGCGCCGCTGGGCGTGGATGCCCGACAGGTCGAGGCCCTGCGCGACGGCAGGCGCGATGCCTATGACGCAAAGTGCAGCGGCTGCAAGCAGCGTTGCTCGAACGCTCATGGATCGATCTCCGTGAATTCTAGACGACGACAGTGAGTCTGGAACCGATGCCTGATTTGCGCACGCCTTCATAGATGGAAGCCCGCCCAACGGGCGTGATTGACTGAGATCGGTGCATCTCCGCATCACGTGCAGGAACGGTTTCGTCACGCCAGCCGCGCGCGTTTGATCCGGATCAAGCCGGGCGGACGATCAGTGCCTCGAGGGCGGCGCGCATGGGGCCTGGTATGGGCGTCGGCCGTTGCGTGACCCGGTCGACGAAGACGTGCACGAAATGGCCCTCGGCGCGCGCGGTCGCCTCTGCAGCATCGCTGGAGAAGAGGCCGATCTCGTAGCGCACGGACGAAGAGCCGAGCCGGCCGACTCGCAGTCCGCCGTCGATGCTCTCCGGATAGGCGAAGGATTTGTGGAAGCGGCAGAGCGACTCGACCGCGAGCCCGATGACGGGGCCCTCCTTGAAGTCGAGGCCGCCGTGGTCGATCAGGTAGCGATTGATGAGCGTGTCGAAGTACGAGTAGTAGACAACGTTGTTGACGTGGCCGTAGACGTCGTTGTCCATCCACCGCGTCGGGATGGCGAGGAAATGCCGGTAGTCGGCGCGCGTGCCGATTCTGGGACGCTCTTGGCTCATGGAAGCGCTCGTGCGGTGGGTTCGGGGCCGGCTCACCGGCCCTTGCTGGCGATCACCTGGATCTCGAACAGGCACTCGGCATCCGCCATCTTGCCCTCGACGCAGGCGCGCGCCGGCAGGTTCGTGGGATCGACCCACGCGAGCCACGCCGGGTTCATCTTGTCCCGCAGCCGGATGTCCGAGAGCCAGATCGTCGCGGAGAGGATGTGGGACTTCGACGACCCGCAGAGCGCGAGGAACTTGTCGAGATCACGGAACGCCTCGCGCGCCTGCCCGGCGACGTCGAGGCTGAGGTCGTCGGCGATGGCGCCGGCGGTGAAGACGAAGGGCGACGCCTCGACGACGTTCGCCAGAATGGGCTCGAGCTCGCGCCGGATGATGGCCATGGTCGCCCTCCGTTTCAGATTGTGCCGGACTTTACTTCGTGGCGATGACGGCGATCTCGACCAGGATGGCCGGATCGGCGAGCTTCGCCTCGATGCAGGCACGCCCGGGCAGGTTCTGTCCGCCGGTCCACTCGTTCCAGGCGATGTTCATCTTGTCGCGCAGGCGGATGTCGGGAACCCAGATGGTCGCGGAGACGATCTTCGACTTGTTCGAGCCGGCGAGCGCGAGCAACCGGTCGATCTCGGCGGTCACTTCGCGCGTCTGCGCGGTGACGTCCTGGTTGGTGTTGTTCGGCGTGATGCCGGCGGTGAAGACGAAGCCGTTGGCCTCGACCACCTTCGACAGGATGCCCTTGGACTCGTGACGGATGAGCGACATGCGATGAACTCCTCGATGAATGGGGACGCGCTGTCTTAGCATGCGCGGCGCGGGATGCCAGTGCCGGAGTGCACGTCGCGGCCCGGGCAGCGAAACGGCCGGACCGTCGCCCGGTCCGGCCGTTTCGTTATGTCAGCTGCGCGGTTGCAGCCTTCAGCCCTTCATGGCCTCGAGCAGCGTCGTGCCGAGACCGGCCGGCGACATCGAGATCTTGATGCCGGCCGACTTCATGGCCTCGAACTTGTCCTGGGCGGCGCCCTTGCCGCCGGAGATGATGGCGCCGGCATGGCCCATCCGCCGACCCGGAGGCGCGGCGGCGCCGGCAATGAAGCCGGCCATGGGCTTGGAGCGCCCGCGCGCACGCTCGCGGCGGACGAAGTCGCAGGCTTCCTCCTCGGCCGAGCCGCCGATCTCGCCGATCATGATGATGGCGTCGGTGTCGGGGTCGGCGAGGAACATGTCGAGCACGTCGATGAACTCGGTGCCTTTCACCGGATCACCGCCGATGCCGACCGCCGTCGACTGACCGAGACCGACGTCGGACGTCTGCTTGACCGCCTCGTAGGTGAGCGTGCCCGAGCGCGACAGGATGCCGATCCGGCCAGGCCGGAAGATGTTGCCGGGCATGATGCCGATCTTGCAGGCGCCGGTGGTGAGGACGCCCGGGCAGTTCGGGCCGATGAGGCGCGACCACGAGCCGGTGAGCGCCCGCTTCACGCGCACCATGTCCATCACCGGAATACCTTCCGTGATGCACACGATGAGCGGGATCTCGGCGTCGATGGCCTCGAGGATGGCGTCGGCCGCGAACGGCGGCGGCACGTAGATCGAGGTGGCGGTGCACCCCGTCTTCGCCTTGGCCTCGGCCACGCTGTCGAAGATCGGCACGCCCGCGAGCGCCTCGTCCGGATGCTTGGAGCCGCCCTTCCCGGGCGTCACGCCGCCGACGACCTGGGTGCCGTAGGCGAGCGCGGCCTTGGTGTGATAGCCGCCCTGGGCGCCGGTGATGCCCTGGCAGATGACCTTGGTGTTCTTGTCGACGAGGATTGCCATGGCTCAGGCCGCCTTCTTGACTTCTGCGGTGATTTTCTTCGCAGCGTCCTCGAGATTGTCCGCCGCCACGATCTTGAGGCCCGAGGCCGCCATGATCTCCTTGCCGAGTTCGACGTTCGTCCCTTCCAGCCGGACGACGAGCGGCACTTTCACTCCGAGTTCGCGCGCCGCCGCCACCACGCCTTCCGCGATGATGTCGCAGCGCATGATGCCGCCGAAGATGTTGACCAGGATGCCGTTCACGTTGGGGTCGTTGAGAATGATCTTGAAGGCTTCCTTGACCTTCTCCTTGGACGCCGACCCGCCGACGTCGAGGAAGTTCGCGGGCTCGAGGCCGTAGAGCTTGATGATGTCCATCGTCGACATGGCGAGGCCGGCGCCGTTGACGAGGCAGCCGATGGTGCCGTCGAGCTTGACGTAGGCGAGGTCGTGCTTGGAGGCCTCGATCTCGGCCGGATCCTCTTCGGTGAGATCGCGCAGCTCGACGATTTCCTTGTGCCGGAAGAGCGCGTTGCTGTCGAAGTTCATCTTGCCGTCGAGGCAGATGAGCTTGCCGTCCTTGGTGACGACCAGCGGATTGATCTCGAGGAGGCTCATGTCCTTCTCGACGAACATCCGGTAGAGGTTGCCCGCCATGCGGACGCACTGGTTGACCTGGTCGCCCGCGAGTCCGAGCGTGAACGCGAGCTTGCGGCCGTGGTAGGCGGAGAAACCGGACGCCGGATCGATCGAGAAGGTGACGATCTTCTCGGGCGTGTCGTGGGCGACCTTCTCGATGTCCATTCCGCCCTCGGTCGAGGCGATGAAGGCGACCCGCCCCGTCGAACGGTCGACGAGCATGGAGAGATAGAGTTCGCGCGCGATGGCCGAGCCGTCCTCGATGTAGAGGCGGTTGACCTGCTTGCCGTCGTCGCCCGTCTGGGCGGTGACGAGGGTGCGTCCGAGCATCTGGCTCGCGAACGTGCGCACCTCGTCGACGGATTTGGCAAGGCGGACGCCGCCACCTGTGCCGGCCTCGGCTTCCTTGAACTTGCCTTTGCCACGCCCGCCGGCGTGGATCTGGGCCTTCACCACCCAGATGGGCCCGGGCAGCTTTTTCGCGGCCTCGACGGCTTCCTCGGCCGAGAAGGCGGGGAAGCCTTCACCGGTCGGAATGCCGTACTGGCGATAGAGATCCTTCGCCTGGTACTCGTGAATGTTCATGCTCACCGCCGTCTGGTTGTGTGGCCGAGACCCCGAATGCTCAGCGCTTGTGCGACAGAAGTGCCCCGAGATCAAGCTGCGGGGCGGCAAACGTGAGGCTGAATCTGTGGTTTCGGGGGCGATTTGCTCCGCTGGAGAACGGAAACATCGCGCCAAATGCGAAACGGGCAGCCATTGAGGCTGCCCGTCGAAAGAGGTCGAACGAAACGTCCGGATCAGGCGCCGAGATGCGGAGCGATCTGGTTGCAGGCGTCGATGAGGCCCTTCACGCTCTCGACCGATTTCATGAACATCTGCCGCTCGCCCGAATTGAGCTCGATCTCGACGATGCGCTCGACGCCGTTGGCGCCGATCACGACGGGCACGCCGACATAGAGGCCCTTCACGCCGTACTCGCCGTTGAGATAGGCGGCGCAGGGCAGGATGCGGCGCTTGTCCTTCAGGTAGCTCTCGGCCATCTGGATCGCCGACGAAGCCGGCGCATAGAAGGCCGATCCGGTCTTCAGGAGCGCGACGATCTCGCCGCCGCCCTTGCGCGTCCGGTCGACGATCTGGTCGAGGCGCTCCTGCGTCATCCACTTCATCTTGATGAGGTCGGGGAGCGGCACGCCGCCGACCGACGAGTAGCGGACGAGCGGCACCATGTCGTCGCCGTGGCCGCCGAGCACGAAGGCCGACACGTCCTCGACGGAGACCTTCATCTCCTCGGCGAGGAACATGCGGAAGCGGCCGGTGTCGAGCACGCCCGCCATGCCGATGACCTTGTTCTTCGGCAGGCCGCACGCCTTCTGCAGCGCCCACACCATCGCGTCGAGCGGGTTCGTGATGCAGATGACGAAGGCGTTGGGCGCGTACTTCTTGATGCCGGCGCCCACCTGCTCCATGACCTTGAGGTTGATGCCGAGGAGGTCGTCGCGGCTCATGCCGGGCTTGCGCGCCACGCCGGCCGTCACGATGACGACTTCGGCGCCCTCGATGTCGGCGTAGGCGTTGGTGCCCTTCATGTGGGCATCGAAGCCCTCGACCGCGCCCGACTGCATGATGTCGAGCGACTTGCCGGCGGGCATGCCCTCGGCGACGTCGAACAGCACGACGTCGCCAAGCTCCTTGAGACCCACGAGGTGGGCGAGCGTGCCGCCGATCATGCCGGCGCCCACGAGGGCGATCTTGGTGCGTGCCATGAGGTGTTCTCCGTCGGAAGCGCAGGGATGCGCGAGCAGCGTCCAGGCGCTGCGAAGGGACCCGTGTCGATCCGCCAGCGCGCTGTGATCGGTGCCCGATTAGCCCGAAATCGCTTGAGCGGCAAGATCGGGGGGGCTGCGGCATGGATTGCGAGCAGCGCGGGACGGCCTCAGTCGAGGAGCCGCTTGAGGTTCGGGACGTCGCAGAGGATCTGGTTCGGGCGCGGCTCGGAGATGTAGCCCTGCCGCTTCAGCTCGGCCATGATCCGGCTGGCCGTCTCGGTGGTGAGCCCGAGGATGGCGCCGAGGTCCTCCCGACTGAAGAGGTCGCAGCGATCATCGTCGGACGTCTCGATGAGCCAGAGCAGCAGCCGGATCACGCGATGCCGGGCCGGCCCCGTCGAAAGCTCCGTGATCGAGCGGTCGGCATCGGCGAGCGCCCGGTGCCAGCGCGCCATGAGTTCGTGGAAGAGCTGCGGATTGGACTGCGACAGCCGTTTCACGACCTCCACCGGGAGCCGGCAGAGTTCCGTCGGGTGCAGCGGCACGACGGTGTGCTGGTAGGTCTCGCCGACCATCGCCTCGAGGCCGATGAGGTCGGCCCGCCGCATCAGCCGGACGATGCGCTGGGTGCCGTCCGGCAGGTACTGGATGAGCTTGACAAGGCCCTTCCGGATCGTGAACAGCGCCGCGGCCGGATCGCCGGCGCTGTAGATCGGCGTCCCGGGTGGGTAGACGAGCTGGTCGATCGGCCGATGGATGAGCTCGAAGTCGGCCTCTCCGAGCCCGGCGAAGAGGGCCGAGGCACGCACGGCGCAGGTACGGCAGTCCGCAATGCCGGTCCAGGCTTCGGTGCGTGAGACGCTCTTCATCCAGGGCCACTCGATTGGCGCGCGTCGGGAACAGCATGCCGACATCGACCGGCACGAAGCGCCGGACTATGGGGCCGCGCGCCCGTCCTCGCAATGCGACGCGTGATCCGGCTGGCCGCTGGCGACGGGCGCTCAGGCGTCCCGCGGTAGCAGGCCGAGAAGGCCCGTGATCGCGTAGACGCCGACAGCCGTGCCGATGGCCCCCGCGAACCAGATGCCGAGGATGACGATGACGTCGACCGGCCCGCCGAGATCACCGAGGCTCGAGCGCGTGATCGCCTGCACGAAGATGACGGAGGCGAAGCCGCCCGCGATGCCGAGCGCCTGCGCGATGAGGAGGCGCCGCGAAGCGAGGCCCCTCTCGCGGACGAGCGTCACCAGGAATGCGACCGTCAGCGCGATGGCGATGAGGACGAGCGCTCCGAGCAGCCACGGCCCGAACATCTCGATGAACACGGACGAGAGCGTTTCGAAGGTGAGGTCTTTCATTGGGGCATCCTCTCAGGCGTAACCGCGCAGCATGGCGAGATAGGTCGGCTTCAACGCGATCTCCTTCATGAGCCAGGTGATCCAGAGCTCCTCCAGTGGCGCAATGATGCCCGGGAACGACGGCACGAGATTGTTGTCGTAATCGAACTCGACGAGCATCGCCCGACCGATGCGCGTGATCAGCGGGCACGACGTGTAGCCGTTGTAGACGGCGCCCGATTTGCCCTTGGCGATGTCCGCGACGAGATGATCGACGGCCACCGGCACCTGCCACTTCACGCTCGCCGCGGTCTTGCCCTTCGGCACGCCGGCCACGTCGCCGACGGCGAACACGTTGGCAAAGCGCGGATGGCGCAGCGTTGCCTTGTCGGCCTCGACCCAGCCGTCCGCCGCGAGCGGCCCCGACTGCCAGGCGAGCGGGCTCTTGCGGACGGCGTCGGGCGCGCGCATCGGCGGCACGACGTTGATGAAGTCGTAGGGCAGCTCGGTCGTGCCCTGCGGCGTCGTGAACGTGGCCCGCTTGCGGCCGAGGTCGATCGACTTCAGGACGTGATTGTGGACGACGCCGATGCCCCGGTCGGCAAACAGCATGCGCACCTTTTCGTGGACGATGGGCACGCTGAACAGCGCCGTATTGTGGGCCGCGTAGGTGAGCTTGCACCTGCCCCGCGCGCCCCGGTCACGAGCGACGTCGTCGGTGATGAAGGCGTACTTGAGCGGCGCGCCGGCGCATTTCATCTCGGTGGCGGGACGCTGGAACAGCGCGTCGCCGCCCCGCTCGGCATAGCGTGACATCTCGAGCCACGTGGCGTGCGCCGCCTCGGGGCCGGCGTAGACGCTGCCGAGGCCGTCGCGCCCGATGCGGGCGGTGTCCATGCCTTCGATGGCCCCGTAGTCGAGGGCGAGGCCCGTGGCGACCACGAGGAAATCATAGGGGATCGCCGTTCCGGCCGCCGTCACGATGCGGTTCTCGGCCGGCTCGAAGGCACCGACCGCCTGCTCGACGAGCTTGACCCCGCGCGGCACCCACTCCGCCGTCCGCGACACCGGGTAACCGACCGGTTTGAGGCCAGCGGCGACGAGAGTGTAGCCGGGTTGGTAGAAGTGCTCGCGGCGGGCATCCACGAGCGTGATCTCGGCGCCGTCGAGCCGCGCCGCGAGACGGCTGGCGACGGCAAGACCTGCAGCCCCGGCGCCGGCGATGACGATCCGGGCCTTGCTGCGAACGGGAGGCGCGGCGGCAGCGGAGCCGACGGCGAGCGAAGCCCCGCCAGCCGCCGCGAGGCCGAGAAAGCCACGGCGATGGAGTGCCGACCGTCCGGCATCGCGTACGAGGGTGGGCATGGGACGTCCTCCAGTTGCGCGCGATCCTCGAGGGGCCGCGCTTCGTTGTCAGGGTGGGCTCGAAAGAGCGCGGATCCAGCGTTCCATGGTCGCGTTGGCGAGCGGCATGGGTGGCTCGAGAAAAACGATGACGAAGCGGTCCGCGAGTTCCGCGATGCCGATCGAGCGCGGCCGTGTGGCGAGGGCCGCGGCCTCGGGCAGCGCCATGCCGAAGCAGAATACGACGTTCTTGGCGGCAAGGATCTCGGGCGCGATCTCGCCGTCGGGAAGGCCGCGCGTATGGCGATAGTGGTCGAAGACGCCGATGAACTGGGCGCACGGGTGTCCGTCGATCTCGGCGCGGAAGCGGGCCACGACGTCGTCCACGCTCCCGAGCTGCGTCTCCGCCTTCGGCAGGTCGCAGCGGAACATGGGGATGGTCAGGGTCTCGATCGTTTCGCTTGGCATGCGCGTGATGTCCTCGCCCATTGTCCGAGGCCGGGCGCCGCGTAACCGCTCGCGTCGGGACACCACGATGTCGGCGCGCGGCGGTGGCGTCATTGCGATATGTCAGTGGCCCAATGCGCAGCGAGGAGAGGCATGCGTGCGCCGCTCCTCTTCGATCACCTGTGGTGATCGGGGAGCAAGGCGACCCGGCGCGAGCGCCGCCCCATCGGAGGCGTCGAGCGGAGCGAGCTACGCCGTGAGATAACTCCCCCTCTTCGATCGCCTGTGGCGATCGGGGAGCAAGGCGATCCGGCGCGAGCACTGCCCCATCGGAGGCGTCGAGCGAAGCGAGCTACGCCGTGAGATAAAAGAGTGGTGCCCAGGGGCGGATTTGAACCACCGACACTGCGATTTTCAGAATAATCTGTTGTTCCGAAGTCATTTCGCTGTATACTCACAAAAATACGCAAATTCAATATATTGAAGCGACACGAGCACCCTCTGTTGCATGTTCAATAATCACCAAAATGGTCGCTAGGTGGTCGCTACAGGGTCGCTAGAGAGTTGGAACGCTCCATGAATAACCGACGCAAGATCACCGTGACTGTCGTCGACGGCCTCAAACCAGGTGCGACCGTCTGGGATACGGCCGCTGTGGGCTTTTTCGTCCGGTGCCAGGCGAAGGCAAAAGTCTACGGTCTGCGCAGGCGAATCGATGGCCGGGCACGGTGGCTGTCAATTGGTGTCCACGGCTCGCCGTGGACACCCGAAACGGCCCGGTTGAAGGCTCTTGAAATGCTCGGCGCCATAGCCAAGGGCGACAATCCGGCTGCGGTTAGAGATTTTGAGCGTGGTTTGCCAACGGTCGCGGACGCCTGCCAGATCTTTCTCAGTGACTATGTCCGACCCAAGCGCAAGGCAACGACATACACGGGCTACGAGATCCTAATCCGGCGGCACATCTGCCCTCATGTCGGCAAATTGAGAATCGACCGAGTCTCGCCGGGCGACGTCGAGCAAATGCACGCCGCTGTCGCTTCCGCCGGTAGCGACAGCCAAGCGAACCGAGCCATTGCAGTCCTCTCAAAACTCATGACCTGGTCGGAGCGCCGCAAATGGCGCCCGAACAACTCCAATCCAGTCCGAGGTCTAGAGCGCTTCAAGGAAACCTCGCGAGAACGGTTCCTCACGACAGAGGAGCTGACGCGATTGGGAATTGGCCTCGAGAGAGCCGTAGAGACTGGCGAATCGCCCTTCGCCATCGCCGCCATCCGCCTCTTGATCCTGACGGGATGCAGAAAATCCGAAATCCTTACTCTGAAATGGGATCACGTCGACTTTGAGCGAGGTATGCTGCGGTTGCCAGATTCGAAAACTGGCAGGAAAACCGTGATCTTAAGCCTCCTCGCTGTTCCGAGTGGGTGACCTGACCAGCTGAGCCCGAGCCTTCTGTCCTCCCGCACCATCCCTTTGTTCGATCCAAGGCCATCCCT
>LNFM01000874.1_pt1 | contig 71088 bp, 9 predicted proteins | sample 596031 | NCBI WGS metagenome assembly LNFM01 (sample SAMN04254537, study PRJNA301005) | activated carbon metagenome | isolation source: dual media filters at the Ann Arbor, Michigan drinking water treatment plant | place: USA: Ann Arbor
GATCCGAGCCGCTGCCGGCCGTCACCGTGTCCGAACCCACCCCGGCCAGTACCACGTTGTCACCTTCGCCCACCACGATCACGTCGTTGCCGCCGGTCGCATTCGTGGTGTCGGTGGTCCTGGCCTGCAGCAGATCCGTCGTTCCTGCCGTGTAGGTGACTTCCCCGTTGTCGCCGAGAATCACGTCGGCGCCGGCACCCGTGGTGATGACGTCGTTGCCGAATCCGCCCACCACGATGTTGTCGCCGTCGCCCACAAGGATGACGTCGTCGCCGCCGAACTCGGGCAACGTGCTGCCGAACAAAGTGAGCAACCCGTTCGCGTCCCAATTGAATTCGCCGTTGTCGCCGATCACGTAGTCGGTTCCCGTGCTCGGCACTGCGCCCGCAGCGAACTGTTCGTTCGTGTCGTTGACGTGATCATCGCCCATGCCACCGATCACCACGTTCACACCATCGCCTGTCACGATGACGTCGTCCCAGGTCGGCTGATTCACCGTGTCGGTCGACTGGACGGAGGCGACCTGCGTGTCGTCGGTCCAGAAGTCGACTTGCGCGTTGTCGCCGGCGATGATGTCGTCGTCGGCACCGCCATCGAGTTGATCCGCGCCCACGCCGCCGAGCAGCAGATCGCTGCCGCCGAGGCCGTAGATCGTGTCGTTGCCGCCAATATCGAGATCGCGGCTTGCAACGATGTCCGCGAAGCGAATCTCGCCGTCGGTGAAGTCGCCCGGCCCGCCGTAGCCCAGATGGGCGACGAGTTCGATGACCGCGACGTTCGGATCTTCCTCGTTGAAGTACAGAACTTCACCGCGGTCGCCGATCAGGATGTCGTCCCCGGCGCCGCCAATGATCAGATCGCCACCCTGACCGCCGAACACGATCAGCGGTAGCGTCGATTCGAACGGCACGTTGTTGAAGACGCCGGTTGCGATGACTTGGTCATCGTCGGACACGTTCGGGTAGTCGTCCCACGGCCCCTGGGTGTTGAGCACGAAGAAGCCGTCGGAGACGTCCGCACCATGGGCTTCCGTCGCATCCAGATCGATGCGCACGATGTCGTCGCCCAGCCCGGTGTTGAGCGTCGTCGTCGTGCGGACACCGGCGCGATCCGGCGTGCCGTCGACCCATACCGTGTCGTCGCCAAAACCCGTCCACAGCGTGATGCCGCCGGCGAAGTCGCCCACGTCGTTGTTTACATCCGGGCGACTCGTCAGCGAGATCGAGACCGGCGCGGCGTCGTACCAGCCGAACGCATCGCTGCCGCCTGCCAGACCGCGGATCACGAATTCGGCATCGACCGGCTCGTTGCCGATCGGCAGGTCCGTCAACGTGAGATCGGTGTCGCGCGTGTTGGCCTCGTCGCTCACCATGATCGTCTGGCGACCCGTCCCGCCATCGATGTTCAGCGCTCCGAGGATGTCCCGCAGATTCCCCTGCAGGAAGTCGAACGGCGTCTGCGCATCCGGCCCGAGGTCGTCGAGCGTGACGTTGGCCAGGGAAGAGACGAAGACCTTGTCGTTGCCGCCGTTCAGGTTCAACTGCGTGGTGAGACTCGTGCTCTGCACGTTGACGATGTCGTCGCCCTGGCCGAACTCGATCGTCAACCCCTCGAACTGGAAGTAGTCGATGCCGTCGACGCGGGTGAGAAGAACGGCCGTGGTGGCTTCGTCCGCATCGGCCTTCACGTCGAATGTGTAGCCGTTCCCGTTGGGCGTACCGACCGAGAGCGTCGCCCCGAAGACCTGACCGCCCAGGTTCTCGATCGTGACGACACCCTCGACATAGCTTGCCCTGAACTGCGGCAGTGCGGTGGCGTTGATGAGTTCGGCGAGGCGGCGTGCGACCGTGGCAAGCGTGTCGTCGGTCACCGCGTCGACCTCGAAGCTGCGGCTGCCGGAGCTTTGGTCATTGCCCCAGAAGAGCGCACCCGTGGCACTGCCGATCTCGAGCTTCCAGCGCTCGCCGGCGATCGGCTGGCCGACTGCGACGATGCTCGGCGTCACCGAGAAGTCGGCACCATCGCGACGCACGATCAGGACCAGATCCCCTTCGCTCACTGCGACGAAGTTCGAATCGGCCGTCGCGTTGATTGCGTCCGCGAGCTTCTCCGCGATCGAGACCAGCGTATCGCCCGTCACCACGTCGACCGAGTGCGTCGATGCCGCGATGCCATCGCTCAGCACGATGCGCCACTTTTCACCGGCCACCGGCGTGCCGTCGAGGTTCACCAAGGCCTCGGTCGGCGTGAGCCGGTCGATTGTGCCGGTAGCGGCACCCTGCACTGTCAGGGAGGTTGCGAACACTTCGCCCTCGCGGTTGATCACGACGAGCACGGAACCATCGGCCACGGCCGTGAATGCGGTGGCCGCGTTCTCGTTGATGTGGGCCGCAAGCGCTTCTGCAATCGTCACCGCCGCTTCGCCACCCACCGCCGTATAAGTGTGCGCCGTCGACACACCACGTACCGACAGCACGACGCGCCACACCTGGCCGGCCACACCCGCCTGATTGCCCAGGGCGACCGTCGTCGCCCGCGGCGTCGTTTGATCGACCTGCATCGAACCACCGGTGCCGCCGAGCGTCACCGTGACCTCGCGCCCTTCGTGCTCGGCCGTCGTCCCGGCTTCCTGAGTCGTGAGACCGGTCATGTCGATGTCGTGGATCGCGAGATCGCGGAACTCGCCCTGGAAGGTGAGGATGAAGGTGCTGCCCACCTTGCGTACGGCGAAGTTGTCCGTGTACGGCTTCGACGGCGTGCGCGTCGCGAAATCGAAGTCCGGATCGATGTCGAGCGTCGACCCGTTCGGATTCAGGATCGGACTCAGCGCCTTGTAGACGTCGAGCGCACTCGCGTTGTAGAGGATCGCTGCGCTCTCGTGCAATTCGAAGTCGCCGCGCGCGTTCTCGATGCGGAACCAGAGCGTGAAGCTGCCACCCGTCACGTTCGGATTGATCGTGAGCGTCTGCAGGTTGTTGATGCCTGCGTTCACCGTGGCGCCATCGCGCACGGTGTCGGTGAAGACGTCGACGGACGCATCGGTTTGCGGCAGGAGATTGGATGTCGTGCCGGCCTGGATCTGCTGCTTGTCGATACCAGCTTCGTCGCGCGCGAACGTGATCGTGTAGGTCACGTTCGCGCCCGTGCGCAGCTCCGTCACGTCGATATCCTCGGAGCCGTAGAGCGAGCGCAGACGCTGCTCGACGACGGTGCGGCTCAGCTCGTAGTCCAGCTCGACCTCGGCATAGCCCTCGCCGCGCGTGACCTTGCCGGCTTCGAGTCGCGTTTCGAAAACACCGCCTTCGCGATCGACGATGACCAGGACCGTGCCCTGCGCAAGCGCCGTGTACCGCGATGCGTTCGGGTTGGCGTTGACGAGATCCGCCAGCAGCGCCGCGAGTGCATCGAGCGAGGCAACCGTACCGTCGATCGTCTTCTCGACATGGAGGTCGCCGATCCACACGCGCCACACTTCTCCGTTGACCAGCGAACCGACGAGATTGACCAGCGTCGTCGTCGCGGTGGCCGGATCGATCTGCGCGACGGCAACCGGCACGAGCGTCACGCTCGCATCGAGTGCACGGCCGGCGAGATCGGCGATTACCAGCGTGCCGTCGTCGGCGACGCTCAGCGCAATGCCGGCGAGCGGCGAACCGGCGCTCTGCGCGGCCGTGCGAACCTGATTCATGAGGGCGGTGGCGATCTGCGTGCGCGTCTGCCCGGTCACGACGCTCAGGTCGAACTCGTGGACGTTCCCGGCAAGTTCCAGCGTGAGTGTCCATACGGCGCCGGTGATCGGCGTGCCGGAAATCACCACGTCGATGGCCGGCACGAGTTCATCGCCATCGGCGTCCTGCCCGCCGCTCGTCTGCACCGCACCGGCCGGTCGGACGATCGGCACGATCTCGCCGAGCGCATCGAACGCGTCGTCGGTGCGACTGACGATGATCAGCATCGCCCCGTTCGCAAACGCGGTGTGCTCGCCCGTCGCGTCGCCGTTGATGGCCGCCGCGATGCCGGCCACGATGCTGCTCGGCGTATCGCCGGCAATGACGCCATGGCCGTAGACGCGGTCCAGCTCACCCGCGGACAGGATGATGGTCCACGTTTCCCCGGCCGCGGGCGAGCCGCCGTAGGTGAGCGCCTTCGCATGCGCGCCGGCCACGAGCTGCGCGGCGCCTCCAGGCGTACCGTCGGCAAGCCGAATCTCCAGCGCAACCTCGAAGCTGCGTCCGCTGCGATCGATGAGGTAGACCCCACTGCCCTCGGCGATCGCTGCGAAACCCGCAGCGTCGTCATCGTTGACTGCATCGGCAAGCGCCTCGGCGATCACGCCGAGGGCCAGATTGCCCGCCGTCAGCAGGTGACCGAACTCGAACCGGTTGTCCGCGGTCGTGACGACGAGGTACCACGTCTCGTCGACGATCGGCGTGCCGGCCAGCGTGATGCGGGACTCGGTCGGTGTCGCCGCATCGAAGTCGATGCGGGCGTCCGGCGACACGATAAACGTCGTCCCGGCGAGCGACGCGCCGTCGATGCGCGCTATCACCAGCACGTCGCCCTCGACGAAGGCCGTGTAGCCGGCCGCGGCATCGCGCGAGATGCGGGTGGCGAGATCAGCCAGGACCTCTGCAGTCGTTTCGAGACGGGTGCCCGGCGTCTTGGGATCGCCGTCGCTGTCGATGATTGCGATCACATGGGAATACGTGCCCGCCGGCAGATTCACCGTCCAGGTTTCGCCGACCTTCGGCGCAGCGCTCGGCGTGACGATCGCAGCCGTGCCGTTCTCCTGCGTAAACGCATTGCGCGGGGCGACGACTGCCGTCGTGGGCGTGGTGTTGAACGTGCCGATCAGCGGCACGATGATCAGGTGCACGTCATTGCCATCCACCTCGACCGACGCGGCGAAATGTCCGAGCGTCGCGAGCGTCGAGGCGACCACCCCACCATTGCGCTGGAACTGGACCGTCGGTGCGACCGCAGCGCCGTTCACCAGCTTTAGATTGTTGCCGCTTGCTTCGGCGCTGATCGACGCACCCGGCACGGCATTGAGCAGCGCCGCCAGCGCCGAGACGACCGAACCGAACGACTCGCCGAGCGCGGCGGTGTACTGGACGGATGCGGAGAAGCCGCCGACGCCAACGTTCAGCGTCCATACCCCGTCGACATTTCCTGGCACGGCATTGAGGCTCGCCTGCAGCACGTACGACGTTGCATCGATGCCTGCGGCGATCGCGTGTGCGATGTTCTCGATCGATTCGACGTCGTAGACGAAATCGTCGCCGCCCAGCGTAATCTTCCACTGCTCGCCGATCTTCGATGTGCCGGCGAGCACGAACTGCGTAACGCTCGTCGAGACGACGGTGCGCGTCGCCGTCCCGGCGCTCGTTCCCTGCGCGGTAATGGCGAACGCCGAAGTGAATGCCGATCCGTTGGCACTCGTGACGATCACGGTGGCCCCGTTCGTCGTCGCGACGAAGTTGCCTGCCGCCGCGTTGATCCTGGCCGCGAGACCGCTTGCGATCTCCGCGAGCGGTACGGCATCGCGCACGATATGGGTGTGCGTGCTCGTGCCCAGATCGATCGTCCACGCTTCGCCGGCCGCAGGCGTGCCGGAGAAGGTCACCGTACTGCCCGTCACCAGATTCGACACGATGCCCTGGTTCACGACCGTCGGAATCGAGAACTGTGCGTTCGGCGCGGCTGCTCCGGTGATGACCAGCAGCCCATCGCGGCTCACGGCGTCGAAGGCGCTGTTGTCGCGGATGGCCTTGGCGAGCCCGGCCACGACCGACGCCAGCGTATCGTCTGTCTGCACGGTGTAATCGTGATCGACGCCCGCAACATCGACGCGCCATACCTCGCCGACGAGCGGCGTACCGGAAAGCTGCCCGACCATGGCGTTGGCCGCAGCCGCCGACTGCACCGCCGTCAGCGTGCGGGCCGCAACGTAGCCGACCGAGAAGCCCTTGCCCAGATCGGCACCATCGGTCTCGACCGTGATGGTCGAGCCCGTATCGTTGGCGCGGAAGCCCGCCAACGCATCGATCACGGCGGCGAGATTGTCGGCCAGCGTCGCCAGATCCACGGCGACCGGCACCGTCACGCTCGTCACCGTGCCCTCGACGGTGAGCGTGACCGTCCACTGGCTGCCTGCCACGAGCGGGCCGAACAGCGTCAGGTCGCGCAGGGACGTCACAGGCGCTTCATTGAGGCTGCCGCGGGGCGACGCCGCCGTGAGCACGAAGTTGCGGCCGGCATTCGCGCCCTCGGTCGACACGCGCACCGTCGCCCCATCCGCAACCGCCTTGAAGCCTGCAAGCGCATTGATTTGCGCAGCGATGTTCGTCGCCGTACCGGCAAGCGTGCCTTGTGCCGATGCGCTGACCGTCACGGCCGAAGTACCTACGGTCAGCGTGACGGTCCAGGCGTCGCCGTTGAAGATCGGGCCGGCGAGGAAGAAGGTGCGCGATACCGACAGCGTATTCGCCTGCGCGATGGCGACCTGGGCCGTGAACGCGGCACCGAACTGGTTCGCAATCAAAAGGTCGTTGCCGTCGCCCGTCGCGAGGAAGCCCGTGGCCGCGCTTGCGTTGACGGCCGCCGCCAGGCCCTTGGCAATCTCGGCCAGCGTGTCGCCGGTTGCCACCGTGTAGGAGAACGTACCGAGCGATGCACCGCCGAGGACGATGTTCACGCTCCAGATGTCGCCCACCGTGACGGCACCGCTGAGCGTCGTCCGCACCGTGGCGGGCGAGGCCGCCACGGCATAGGTGCCGACCCCGGTGCCCGCAATCGCGAACGTCTCGGGCCCGGTGACGAAGATGCTTGCACCGCTCGCCAGTGCCGCATAACCCGCGAAGGTGTCGGGCTCGCTCGTCGGATCGTCGTTGCGATCGTTGATGAACTGGGCGAGCTTGCCCGCGATTCGCGACAGGGCCGCCGTCTGGCCCTCCACGATATCCGCGTCGGTCACTTGGTATTCGACCAGCAGGCCGCCGAGGGTGAACGACCACACCTGACCGGCCGCGATCTGGAAGTTGCCTGATACGCCGAGTGTCACGGTCTGACGACCCACCTTGACGAAGTCGTCCTTCTCCACGGTCAGTGTCGGCGACTGCGCGGTGTCGCCGACTCGCGCCACGACCACGCGGGAGCCCTCGGCCACCGCGGCGATGCCTGTTTCCGCGTCCATGGCGCGCGCCAGGGCTGCAGCGATGGACTCGAGCGTTGCCCCCTCGGCGACCGTGATGACGTGCTTGAAGCCATCGAACTCAAGCGTCCAGATTTCGCCCACGACCGGCGTGCCGACGAGCTGGACGACGTAGGACTGCGAGTCGGTGGCCTCGTCCTCGGTGACGCTCGTCGTATCGCCTGCCGTCACATCGAGGCTGGAAACGATCAGCGCACCGCCACTCACCTTCACGACGACGACATCGACACCGTCCGCGGTGGCCGTGTAGTTCGCGCCGAGCGTCGAATTGACGGCGGCGGCGAATCCGGAAGCAACGGCCGCTGCAGTCGTCTCGCCGGCCGCGACCGTGTAGCTCACGAGCACACCGTCGAACTCGGCACGCCACTGCGCACCGACGATCGGCTCGCCAGCGAATGTCAGCACCTTCGTCGCGCCAGCCGGCGTCGTCACAGTACCGACATCCGTCGTGCGCAGCACGAGGGTCGTCGCGGTCATCGGCGCACCACCGAGCGATATCAGGACGATGGCTGCGCCGCCGTCGACCACCAGGGCGCGGTAGACATTGCCGCCGCCGAGCGCCTCGATGTCGGCGGCGAACTGCGCGGCCAGCAGCGCGAGGGAGCCGGCTTGCGCCAGGTTGTCGACCACGACGTTGACGGCAACACCGTCGAGGGTGATGCGCCACTCTTCACCCGATTGCGGCGTTCCATCGAAGCTCGCCACCGCAGTCGATGCGGCCGCAAGCGCGATCGACCCGGCGAGCTGCCCGGCGGACCCAGCCTTCGCTGCATCGAGTTCAAGTTCGTAGGCAACGGTAAACGCCGTGCCGTTCTTGCTGGCGATCACGAGGGTGGTGCCGACCTGCGAGGCCACGATGTTGCCGCTGTCGGCGTTGATATCCGTGGCGAGCGCGAGTGCGATCTCTTCCAGCGTATCGATCGTCATCGCGACGCCGCCGATGGTACGCGTCGATCCGACGGTGACCTGGAAGGGCGTGGTCGCGCCTGCGGTGATCTTCACACGCCAGACGTCCGCAGCCACCGGCGTACCGGTCAGCGTTGCGAGTGCTGCGGCGCCGTTGATCTGACCGCTCACCGTCCCTTGGGTCGGCGTCGCGAGGGCGACCAGCGCACCCGCTTCGAACGCCACCCCGGTGCGGTCGACGACGAAGACGATGTTGCCATCGGCGAATGCCGTGAAGTTGCCGCCGAGGCCGGCCGTGAGCTTCTGCGCCAGCGCAAGGGCGAGTTCGCCGAGCGTATCGACGAGGACGCTGGATCCGTCGATCTGCACGGTCGAACCGACGGTGACCGAGTACTGGGTCCCGTTGACGGTGACGATCCAGCGATCGTTCGTTTGCGGTGCGCCCGCCAGGACGAATGCTGCAGTGGACACTAGAGCGGAGCTCGAGCTTGCCGGCCCCGCTGCACCCACGCTCGCCACGAGCGTGAACGCGGTGGTGTTGCCGATGGAGATCACGTTGCCGTTCGATGTGACCGTATAGCCCGCGGCCGCAGGATCCGTCGAGGCATCGAGGGCCTGAGCCAGACGCGCAGCGACGAGCGCGAGTGTGTCGTTCGCGATCACGGTGGCGCTCACGGCCGTCACCGCACCGCCTGCATTGAGTTCGAGTCGCCACGTTTCGCCCACCACGACCTGGCCGGTGAGCGTGACGACGGCCGACGTGGACGCCGTCAGCGGCACGGTCGGTGCGGGTGTCGTGACGACCGTACCGGCTGCACGCACCTGCACCGCAAGCGTCGTCGACAGTGCTGCACCCGTGGTATCGACGACGATCAACGTCGAGCCGACCGCCGTGGCCGTGTAGCGGGCGGGCGCGTTCGAACTGATTGCCTGAGCCAGACCGGCGACCGTCGTCGCGAGCGTATCGTTAACGCCGACGGTGTAGCCGTAGTCGATACCCCCCAGCGAGAGCACCCAGCGCTCGAGTGCGATCGGCGTGCCTGACAAGGCAAGCGACCGAGCGTTGCCCTGTCCTTCGACCACGCCGATGCTGCTGCCCGCCGCGCCGCCGGCCAGGGTGACCTGCATCGTCACGACCGGGCGCAACGGGTTCGCGCCGCGGTCGATGATCACCACGGTATCGCCCACCGCAATGGCGAGGTACGAAGACAGTGCTCCGTCGTTGTTGATCGAATCCGCCAACTCGGCCGCAAGTTCGGCCAGCGTGCTCGCGTCGGTGCCGATGACGAAGTCGTACCCACGACCGCTGACCGTGAAGCGCCAGCTGTCGCCATTGAGCAGTGTGCCGCCGATGACAACGGCCGTGGAGGCGCCTTCGAGCACATCGACCGCAGCACTCGGCGCGGTGCCTTGGGTCTGCACCGAGAACGCGACCTGGAAGCCTGCGCCCGCCGTGTTCACGATCACCAGCATGTTGCCGTCGGCGCGCGCGGTGAATCCGTTCGATCCGTCGATCAGGTCGGCCAGCGCGCTCGCGACCTGCCCGACCGTCGTCATGCCTGCGCTCACCTGCACCGTGTAGAACGGCAGGTTGTCGATCGCGATGGTCCAGCGATCCCCTTCGATCGGCGTGCCGCTCAGTTCGACCAGCGTGCTCGTCGCCGTCTTCGAGTCGACGTTCTGATCGGCGATGCGCAGCGTGTAGATGCCGGCGGCCGCCTGGATGTAGACCGTCTGGACTTCCGAGATCGACGGCATGCCGAGCCCGGTGATCGAGTTGCCGCCCAGGATGGATGCGCCGTCGTCGCCTTCGGCGCGGTTGTCGATGAAGAGCGTGTCGTTGCCCGTGCCGCCGATCGCGATCAGCAGCGCACGGATGGTGCCGAGACGATTCTGACCGAGCAGATTGGGCGCAGCTTCGCTGCCGACGTAGACGTCGTCGTCGCCGGCGCCCGCATCGATCGTCGTGTGACCGTCGATCGACTGGACGTAGAACACGTCGTTGCCCGCGCCGCTCGAGATGTTCGTCGCACCGGCGTGCGTCGACAACACATGGAAGGTATCGACCCCCGTTCCGAGCACGATGTTAAGCACTTCGAGGTCGCGGTAGACGATCCCGCCCGGCAGCGTGCGACCGGCGATCACGGTGTCGCCGGCCATGCCGAGGCCCGTGAGCTGATTGGCCGTCAGCGTACCGGTGTCGTTCGACGGACTGTTGCCATTGTAGACGTTCAACGTGTCGACCTGCTTCGATTCGTCGACGCGGGTATTGAGGTTGACCGGGCGATAGAAGTATTCGTTGCCGGCCTGCGCCACGTTGAACTTCCGCGTCTCGATCACGGATGTCTGGCCTGCGGGCGTCACTTCCACTGCCGAGGTGAACGCCAGGCCCACGAGGTTGTAGACGAAGATCTCGTTGCCCGACGAGGTTGCCGCAAAGGTCACGATCGCACCGGCGACGATGGCACGGCTCAGTTCTCGTGCCACGTCCGCCAGGGTGTCGCCGGATTGTGCGACGTAGGTGTGCGTGGTGCTGTACGTGCCGTCGTCGAGGACGATCGTCCAGACTTCGCCGGCGAACACGGTTTCAGCCACCAGCGTGATGGTACGGGCCGTTGCGTCGTCGCTGGCGTTTGCGGTGTTGAGCAGCGAGATGCTCGCGCCGCTGCGTTCCACGATATACACGACCGCGCCGCTCGACAGGGCTGCGAAGGCGTCCGGCGCATCGAGATTCACTGCGGATGCAAGCGCAGCGGCGATCGTCGCCGGCGTGTCGCCTTCGATCGCCGTGTACGTATGGCGCGTCGCGCTTTCGCCGATGCGCAGGACGATCGTGAAGGTCGTGCCTTCGGTGTCGCCGGTGACCGTGGCCGCGGCGCGGGAGAGGGAAAGATCGATGCCGGCGAGCGCGAACCGCGCCGCATCTGCCGCAAAGGTCGCCGGCGTGGCCTGCGCGGAAATCTCCAGGCTCGGCGAGAAGGCAACGCCATCCTTCCCGAAGACGATCAGGGAGCGCCCCTCGGCACGCGCCACGAAGTTGCCGCCCTGCGTGTTGATCGCGGTTGCCAGCGCCGTCGCAATCGTCTCCAGAGTATCGCCGGCCAGAACGACGTGCTGCGCCGGCTGCGTCAGACCGATCTTCCAGGTTTCGCCGACGCCCGGCGTTCCCGCCAGCAGAATCACGACCGCCGCAGGCGTGGGTGCCGTAGGCGCCACTTGCGCCGGGGCGGGACTGACCGCAACGTCGGCGATGAAGCTGCCGGTGGTCCGCTTGGCGATGACGAGACGTTCGCCATCGGCGGTGGCGACGTAGTCGGCCAGAATCGCGTTGATGACCGCGGCCAGGCCCTGCGCGACATCGTTGAGGTCGTCCTCGGGCTGGACGACGTAGCTCAACGTGATCGCGCTACCCTGTATCGCGTTGTTGGGCAAGATCGCGCCGTTCACCAGTGATCCGACCGGATCCAGCGTCACGCTCCAGGACTCTCCGACCACGGGTGCGCCCACCAACTCGATGGAAGCGGCGCCGCCCGCAGTCTGCTCCACCTCGTACAGATCGCCCGTATTCTCGAGCGCCGGCGACACCCGCAGCTGTGTCGAGAATGTGCCCGTGCGCTTGACGACGACGAGACCGTTGCCCGAGGCGAAGGCGTAGTAGTCGGCCATCGCACCGCTCGAATTGATGCTCTCGGCGAAATACGCCGCCATCGAGGACGCGTCGCCGTCGAGCAAGGTGCCGTTCGCGATCGAATACGGCCCGCTGAGCGACGCGGTGAATGCCGTACCACCGACGGTGAGCGTCCAGATGTCGCGCGGCTGGGCCGTGCTCGTGAAGGTGATGGTCGAGGCCCCGGAGGTGCGCGACGTCCCGTTGGACGGCGTCAGGGCGGCCGTCGGTGTGGGTGCAACGCCCAGGTTGAGCACCCAGCTACTGCCGTCCGCGGCGACGACGGCGATCTCGTTGCCCTCGGCCATCGCGGTGAGCTGTGCCAAATCCGGCGCGCCCGCAACCGTGATCAGATCCGCGAACACGGCGGCAAGCTGCGCCTGCGTCGTAATCGCCTGACTGTTGTACGCCTGCCCGACGATGAAGTTGAACGAGAACGTGCCGCGCTGCGCATTCGCGAGCGTGAACGTCCACGTGTGGCCGGCCGTCGCCGTGGTATCGAGCGTCGCTACCACCGAACTCGGCTGCACGGCGTCGATCGTGTAGCCGCTCGCGGGCGTGAACGTGAACTCGGGCGCGATCGGCTCTGCACCGATGCGGACCAGATACAGAACGCTGCCGTCGGCCACTGCAGTAAGCACGGCCGCCGATGCGCGGGTATCGTTCACGATACGGTTTGCGAGTTCGGCCGAGATGCCGGCAAGCGATGGCGCCGCGGCCGTGGGGTACGCCCAGTCGAGCTCGCCCAGGTTGATCGTCCAGATCTCACCCTGAACCGGATTGCCGAACAGCGTCACCGAAGCGGCGTCGGTGGCCGCTGCGAACGTCCACGGCGTGGCGGGCGTCACGACCATCGTGGCGGTCAGGGCGGCACCACTGCGATCGACGATCACGAGTTCGACGACCCCTTGTGCTTCACGGACCGTAGCGGTCAGGAACTCGGCGTTGCTGTTGTCGGCGTTGATCATCGCGGCGAGTTGCGCGGCGACCTGAGCCAGGCTCATCGCCCCGGCTCCGACGCTGTAGCTGCGATTGCCGGTGAGATCCACGCGCCATGTCTCGAACGGTACCGGACTGCCACTGAGCGTCAGCGATACCGTGGTTGCCGTCGCGGCCAACACCTTCGATACGCCCGCAGGCCGCACTTCCAGCGACGCCTGGAAGCTCGTCAGGCCGTTGCGTGCGATCAGCAACTCGCCCGTTCCGACATCTGCACTGAAGCTCACGTTCGTGTCGGCATTGATCGCGGCTGCCAGCCCCGCGAGAACGACCTGCAGATCCGTGCTCGCCGCGGTGAACTGGAAGGTATTCACGACCAGCCCGGAGGTCAGTCTGAGCACCCAGATCTCCTGGGCGACTACATTGCTGTTGGTGACCGTCAGCGTCACGGCAGTCGCAGCGGTCTCGCTCGCCTGAGCGGTCACGGCAGGCATATGCGCACGCGTGGCATCGAAGACCGAGCCGCTGCGCTTGACGACGTAGACCTTCGCGCCATCCGTAAACGCACTGTAGCCCGCCGCGGTCGCTGCAGCGGAGTTGTCGATCAGCGCAACGAGCGCCGCCGCGACGTTCGCCGCGGTGTCGCCGCCGACGGCGGTGTAGGTTGCGTTGATGACGACTGAACCGGCCGTCAGCGTGAGCGTATTCATGTCGCCGGCGCGCACGCGGGCGTTGACGCTGACCGCTGTCGAGTCGACGGCAGCGCCGACCGTCATCGAACCGGCCGGCAGGACTTCGTAGACGGCCGTGAACGTGCCGCCCTTGCGATGAACGAGGATGATCTGCTCGCCTTCGTTGGTGGCGGAAAGATCCGGCTGCGCTTGTGTGTTCACGGCTGCCGCCAGACCCGCCGCGATCTGCGCGAGGGTGGCTTGAGACGGCGTCGCGTAGTCCACCACGCGGGTCACGGCCGTGTTGCCGCTGCCCGTCGTGAGCGTCACGCGCCAGGTCGTCCCGGCAAGGGGCACGCCCGTCAGCGTATTCGAGTTCGTCGTCGGCGCCGGATCGGTACTCCCGCCGAAATCGCGCGCCACCGGATTCGCAACCTTGGACATCGAGAAGGAGACATTGAGCGGTGCACCCGTACGATTCGCGACGACAAGCGTGCCGGCGTCGCCCGCGGCACTGAAGTTCTCGAACGAACCGGTCAGGGCATTGATGGCCGCCGCCAGCGCGCTTGCAACCGCATCGCGCGATTCGCCGATCTGGGCCACGTGAGCAAGCGCGACGCCGTTGATCGTGACCTCGTAGGTATCGCCGGGCACCGGCGTGCCAGTCAGGATGCCGACGACCGCAGTCGCTGCCGGCGTGACCGTGCCACCCCATGCTGCCGTCGAGGTGCCGGCCGCCACGAACTCGACCGTGACCCCGGATCCCAGCGTACCGGCGATGACGATGCGCGCGCCCTCGGCAGCGGCGCCGACATCGGCGAGGGCTGCAATCTGCTGGGCGATCGCCTCGGCGATCTCGTTCAGCGTATCGATCAAGACGGCACCGTTGCCGAGATTCACGCTGCTGCCGACGACGACCTGGTAGGCCGCACCGTTCACACGCACGCGCCAGATATCGTTCGTCGCCGGCGCCCCTGCCAGTTGCACCACCACCGCCTGCGGTGATCCGTTGTCCGTGAGCCCGCCGGCGGCTTCGATGACGAGGCCGGGTGCCGCGGGGAACGTCGCACCTGCCTTGTAGGTGACGATGAGCCGGCTGCCGTCCGCGGATGCGGTGTAGTCGCCCAACTGCGCATGGTTGCGGATGCCGGCCGCCAGCGCCTCGGCGATCTGCGAGCGCCCCTGCGTGATCTGAGCCGCGGTCGTGAAGACGCCGGCGACCGGCACCGAAACCGTCTGGCCGGCGAGGCTGACGGACCACGTATCGCCATTGAACGGCGTGCCGACGAGATCGAGCGTGTAGGCAGCCACGGTGGAGGCTGTCGGGTTCGTCGCCACCGAACCGACCGGCGTGACGTTCAGGCTCGTCGTGAAGCTCGCCGTGCCGTTGCGGATGACGAGCAGCGTGCGACCATCGACGACTGCGAGGAAGCTCTGCGACAGGGTTGCGTCGGTGTTGATCCAGGCTGCGAAGGCGGCGGCGAGGCCTTCCAGGGTGTTGGCTTCGACGCCCACCGTCAGCGTCCGCGCACTGCCGTCGACGCTCAGCGTCCAGCTTTCGCTCGGGAGCGCCACGCCGTCGAACGTCACGAGCGTCGTGTTCGAGTTCGGCGCATTCAGCGTGCCGTAGTTGCCGACACGGAATGCGGTGCCGACGACGTTCACGATCACGACGCGCGTACCGTCGGCCGCCGCCGCGTAATCGCCCAGCGTGTTGATGAGCGACGCCAGTTCGATCGCGACCTGCGCTGCACTCGCGCCGCCCGCCCCGGCCTGGAACTCTCGCTTGATGACGACCTGCCCGGCCCCTGCGCCTTCGATCAGCACGAGCGATGCGGTCGCACCGGCGGCGAGGTTCCCGCCGATGGTCACGACGGCGGAGGTCGGCGTCGCGCTGTCGACGGTGGCACCGGAGATCGGCGTGATGACCAGCGCTGTCGTGAACACCGTTCCGTCGCGATTCACGATGACGAGCTTGTCGCCGTCGCCCAGCGCAACGAACACCGCCGCAGCGCCCTCGGTACGGTTGTTGATTTCCAGGGCAAGCTTGTCGGCCACGTCGGCGAGCGTGTCGTCGGCATCCGCCGTGACCGCGAAGACGATGTCGTTCAGCGTGAGGGTCCAGATCTCGCCGTTGGCCGGACGCCCGAGCAGCGTGACGATGGCAGAAGCGGCACTCGCCTGCTCCAGGACCGCTGCCTGCGTGCGGAACACGGTCTCGAAGAGCCCCGCGGTGCGCTTGACGACGATCAGTTCGTCGCCGTCGGTGACCACATCGAGCTCGTCGGCGAGACTCGCCTCGATGCCGAGCGCCAGCGCCGTGACGATGTCCTCGACCGTATCGCCGACGCCGACCTTGTGGAATACCGTATGGATGGTGCCGTCGTACACGAGATCGAGTGCCCAGGTAGCACCCACGACCGGGGCGCCTGCCAGTTCGATCAGTGAGACGCTCGCCGTTCCTGCGAGCCCGGTCTGGTCGGCATCGACCACGAAGAGGTTCGCAGCCGTGAAGCGGTAGCCGGCGCGGTTCGTGACGAACAGCGTCGCCCCGTCGCTCGTTGCGGTGTAGTCCGCCGGCGCCTGGGCGTTGATCAGGCGAGCGAGCGCCGCTGCCACGACTTGCGCCGATTCGGCGCCGTCGCCCGACGCCTTCACCGCGTAGCTCACGATGCTCGACAAGCCGTCGCCCACGAGGGTGACGCTGTACACATGGCCCACCGTCGTCTGCGCCGGCAACGTTGCCATGCGGGCATACGGCTCGGTCGCGAGCACGCTCGCGGGCACGGACGCGGAGGTCGTGGTCGACGTGGCCACCGCACCGAAGTCGGCCGTGCGATTGACGACGACGATCGTGGTGCCTTCGACCGTCGCGGCGTAGGCCGGATCGGCGTCGGCGTTGATCGCAGCAGCAATCTTCGCCGCCACGACTTCGATGCCTTCGACCGTGTATGCATACGTCACACCGTCGATCGTGAGCTTCCAGGTTTCGCCGATCTGCGCCGTCCCGGTCAGCGTCATGCGCGCTACCGCAGCCGAGGGGGTCGTCTTCGTGACCGAGCCGACGCTGCTCGCGGCGCCGTTGGCGCGGCACACGACGGCGTTGCTCGCGTAGCTGGGCTGCGCCAGATTCTCGACGACCACCGTATTGCCCTGGACGCGCGCAGCGAAGTTCGTGCTCGCCGCATTGATCTTCGCTGCGAGGCCCGCCGCCACTTCCGCCAGTTCCACCGTGGCCTGCGCAGTGTACTCATGAGTCGTCGTGACGAGACCCGCGCCGGCATCGAACGTAAGCGCAACCGTCCAGGTGTCCCCCGTTGCCGGCGTGCCGGCAAGTTCGATGCTCTTCGCGTGGACGATGACGGGATCGGGCGTCACGGCCGTCGCGGCAGGCGCCACCTCGAACCTCGTATCGACCGTGTTGCCGGCGGTGTTGACGACGATCAGCGCCACGCCCGAGGTGCGGGCAGCGAGGAAATCGCTGGTGTCGGCATTCACCTTGTCGGCGAATACGCGGACGATGTCCTCGACCGTCTGACCGCTCAATACGAGATGACTGTAGCGCTTCTCGACCCCGGCGATGTCGAAGACCACGCTCCAGGTCTGCCCCGCCGTCGGAATCTGGCTGAAGATCAGGGTGCTCGTCGCCTCGCTCGGCCACGGCGCGTCGAACTTCACGTGGTAGCCGGAAACCAACGGCAGGAACTTGCTCGAAATCCGGTCGGCGAGGTTGAAGGTGAGATCGCTGATCTGCGTGCGACCGGTTGCCACCGCGTTCGCCGCCTTGACGGTGTAGGACACGGTCTGCGTCGACTCGCCGACACGGGTCAGCGCGAGCACCCAGGCCTCGCCCGCAGTCGCCTGCAGCACCTCGAACGCTGCCACCGTCCAGTTGACCGAGAAAATCTTCGTGAAGTCCTGATCGAGCGTGCCGCTGACGGACACGCGGCCGTTGCTGCCGATGGTGCCGTCCTGCACGTAGTTCGCGCGGTCGTTCGCATCCGACGGCGTGCCGATGCGGAAGGCCAGGCGCTTGTCGGCATCGACCGAGTCGACGACCCAGACCCGCACCTTCGCATTGCCCAGGATGTCGACCTGGGCATCGACGTGCACCACGTAATTGCGTGTGACGCCGTTATCCAGGTACGTGCCGGTCCTGCCGTCCAGCCCGCCGAGGAGGGCATCGCCTGCCCAGTACTCGACCACCTTCGACAGCGCCCGGGCATCCGCCGCGACGACGTAGGAACTGACCGGATCGGCCGAAGTGGCGCCGACGATCTCCAGTGCGAGGTTCCAGGTCTCTGCCGTGTTGGCGCTGCCGCCAAGGCTCACGATGGCCTCGTACCAGCCGAGACTCGTATTCAGCAGGCCGACCGCGCTCTGCTCCGGCGTGCCGCTGAAAATGATGTCGGCCGTGGTCGGCGCCTGACCGCCGATGGTCAGGCCGATGTCGAACGGGGTGTCGCCTCCGATCGACAGGATCTCCTGCGAGACGGACTTCACGTCGAGGTAGCGCTTGAGCGCCGGCCCATCGAGCCAGGTGAACTCGAACGGAAACTCGTTCATGCGCGGATCGAAGCCGGGCCGCTCGCCGGTGATCGCATTGAAGTGCGAGGCTTCGCGATCCGTCATGACCGCGTTGCCGTCGTTGTCGACGACGATCTCGTTGCCCTCGTTGTCGACTTCGAACTCGCCGACGGTGCCGTCCGCCTGCGGATCGTTGGTCTCCTCGGGCAAGCGGAACGGATCGTTCAGGAAGCGCTCTTCGCCGGCGAGTGGTCCGCCGACGATGCCGAGCGGGCCACGGATGCCGACGACGCGATCCTCGAATGCCGGGAACACGACCGCATCGCCGCCATCGACCACCGTGTCGTCGATGGCCATCACGAAGACCTTCTGCGGGGTCGACCACGTACCTGTCGTGAACTCCAGTTGCTGAACCACCTTGGCCGCGCCGCCGCCAACGTTAAGCGCCGTGCCGTCCAGGCGACCGACGTCGACCTGTGCGTCGATGTCCTGCTGCGTCTGGTCGACGGTGGCATTGCTGATCGTGATGACCCGGCCGCGGACGAGAACATCGTAGAGGGGCTGGCCGCCGTTGAGCAGCGCTGCCACCTTCAGCCCGAGATCGGCGGCCACGTCGGAGAGCGTATCGCCGAATGTGGTCGGATCGGACGTGAGGGTCGCGAAGGGTACGTCCGGATCGACGTTGGCATCGAAGAGCTTCAGCTGCCAGATCTCGCCCGCCGTCACGTTGCCCTTCAATTCGATCGCCACCGATACGAACTTGGACGTCATCGCATCGATGCGCTCGCGCGTGATCTTCACGACGCCGCTGCCGTCGGCCGCTTTGCGCACGCCCGCATCGGTGTCCACGCCGACCGTGACCGCGGCGTAAAACGCGTTGCCACTGGCGTGCCGCACGGAGATCTGCGGTGTCTCGCGGCCTACGCTGACGGGGTTGCCGCTACCGAGTGCGAGGGTCGCGGTCATCCGAGCGATTGCGCCCGACTTGAGAATCAGCAGCTGCGTCCCGTCGACATCCACGAGGAAACCGCGCGCACGCAAATTCGTTGCTAGCGCAGCAGCAGCCGTTGCCAGATCGTCCCCGGCCACCGGAGCGTACGGATCGATTGCGGTGGTGACGCCGTCGACGGTGATCGAAAGGTTCCAGGGCGTGCCCTGCGCCGGTGTGTCCATGCCCGCCAGATCGAGCGTCATGCCCGGGATGTGGGAGGCGATGAAATCGGCGGCGTCGTCGATATCGTTCGCGAGCCGCTCAGCCACTGCCGTGAGCGTTTCATTGACGGACCCGACCGCGCGCACGAACGCCGCGGTACCTGTCAGCTTCATCGCGTCGAATTCGGCCTGAGAGTACGTACCGTTCTTCAGCCGCTCGATCACCGCATCGATCGCCGCATCGACGCCGAGCGTCGTCGCAGTCGACGTGAGCGTGACGATCCAGTGACTGCCCAGGTTCGCCGTGCCGTCCAGCTGGATGAGCGCACGATCGGTCGCAACGCGCACCTGATCGGCCAGGTTCTCGCCGAACGCCGCATCCGGGTTGAAGGCCTCGTCCGCGTTGTAAGTGCGCGTGAGGGTGGGCGTGACGTTGACGATCACGGTGCTGGTCGGCTGTTTGGTCAGCACCACGGACCAGGAATCCGTGATGAGCGGTCCCTTGCTGAGTTCGTCGTTGTACGAGTCGGGATCCGGCGTGTCGGTCGTATCGTCGTCGACCAGCGTCCCCGATTGCTCGGACAGGCGGTCGGTGATGTCGTATCGGCTGTCGAAGCTCGGTGCATCGCCCCATTCATCGAATCGGGCCGACGACAGCATGTACGCCTTCGATTCGGCGTCATAGGCGACGATCTGCGCCTGCTGACCCGCACCGTCCTCGGTTGCGATCGTGAGGAACTTGTTCGTCAGGTCGAGTCCGCGCTCGTTGAACTTGTGGCCCGGCAGCGAGATGATCAGTTCGTACTTGAGCCCACTCCACACCCCGGGTGCAAAGTACTGCGGCAGCACGCGATCGTACGTGACGACGGACGAGACCTTCACGACATAGGTCACGTTGCCAAGCGGATTCGGCACGGGCAGATCGAGTTCCAGGAAGGGATCGAACAGGCTGGCGCTGCCTGCATCCACGATGCCACCCGCACCCGGCGTATACGCGGAGCGCACTGGACTGCCGTTGATCAACACCTGCTCGTAGGTCGCGTTCTGGCCGGTGCCGACCTTGCGATACAGTTCCAGCACCGGGCTGATCGTGTAGCCCACCGGCTCGATGATCGGGAACTGGAAGAACAGGAAGTTGATGTAACCGGTGATGAGGTAATCGGTGCCGCGGACCAGCGAAGTGTGGTCGATGTCGAAGACCGCACGCACGGCGCCGCCCTCCTGGGCTTCGAACGTGAACGTGTCCTTGCCTTCCTGCGGACGCTGGACGGTCTGGGTCACGGCCTCGTCTCTGATGCGGATCGCCGTGTCCGACCCATTGCCTGCAGCGACGACCTCAGCCCTGAAGAGCGGGCTCGCATCGATCACGGCAGCGATTCCGGCAGCGACGGTCAGCGTATTGCGTTCGCCCAGATTGGGCCCGCTCTTCAAGTTGCCCGGCACGGCGTAGATGTAGTCGACGCCGTTCAACGTCACCGTGTACTTCGTGCCGCCGACGACGACGCCTGCGGGCACTTCGAAAGTGAGATCCGTGTAGTGCGTGCCGCCGTTCCAGGCCACGATGTCGGTCTGCGCCGAAGGACGCACCCACTCCACATTGCCCAGATTCGGCTTGACCCCATCCGGACGCGTGACGGCGATCGTGCCGGCGTTCGTGTCGACGGTCGCATCGTACGTCTGGGTCGGCGTCGCATCGACGCCTTCGACCTTCGCCGCGAGGAAGGCCAGCACGCTGCCCGCATAGGTGGTGACATCGGCAGACAAGACATTGAACGACCGCGGCGTGCCGCCGATCGAAACCTGCCATGTATCGCCGGCGCGCAGCGGCTCCGAGTAGTTCGCGAGATCGAACGTGAGGATCGTGCTCGAAGTCGGACGCACGGTGCCCGAGACGATTGCCTCGGCGTCGACCGGCGGCGTGGCGATCGAAAGCGAAGCGGTGAACGCAGCCGCATGGGTGATGATGAGCTGGGTGCCGTGGACGTAGGCATCGAACCCGGGAACGGCAGCGACGGCATCACGCAGATCCTCACGCATCTCACCGATGGTGGGATTGGTGCCGCTCGGCCCCGCAATCAGCGGCACGTCCACGAACGGATCACTGCCTGCGGCCACCGTAGACAGGTCGATCGTCCACGTCTCGTCTTCCGAGACGGAACCGCCGACGGCCAGCGCCACCCCGGCGCTGCTGCTCGCACTGAACGTGCGCTGCTCGTTTACGCTCAGCGTGAGGCCCACTGCAAAGTTCGTATCGCGCACGACCAGGAGTTGACCTGCGTTGTAGTGCGTGGCGGAGTATTCGTCGATATCGTTGATCTTGTTCGCAAGCTCTGCACCGGCCTCGTCGAGCGTATCGAACGCCGGCCCGACGATGCCGATGCTGACGGTGTTGCCCTCCGGCAACCGGATCGACCACGTGGATGCGAGCGCCGGATTGGCCGTCAGCGGCGCTTCGATATCGATGGGAACAAGGGTGGCGCTGGTGCGGGTACCCTGCACCGCCACGGCAGCCTTCAGCGTCGCCGTGAAGCCTGCGCCCGCCCGGGAGATGAACAGCGTCGCTGTCGCCGGATCGTACGAGGCGGTGTAGCCGTTGCCGACCGCGGCCGCGAGGAGCGCCGCGGTCTCGTCGCGCGTGTTGCTGAATGCCTGCGTGATCGGGCTGCCGATGTCGGTCAGTGTCAGTTCCCACACATCGAAGAGCGCATCGTCGTTCAGGCTGCTCAGATTCAGGATCGCAAACTGGGAAGCGACACCGGTTGCGGGCACCCCGTCGGTCACTGCGCGGGTCACCTGGAAATCGACACGATCGCTTTTCGTACCGACGAAGGTCAGCGTGATCGTGGCCCCGCTGCCGCTGACGGTGTAATCGCCGCCGGCGACGCTCGTCAGGTTCGAGCGGAGCGCGCTGGCAACGTTGGCGAGCGTCTGCGTCGCCGTGACCGTCACCGGCGTGGGCGACTTCGTCGCTGGCTTCACCGTCCACACTTCACCCTCGTGCGGGGTACCGGACAGCTCGAGGGTGACTTGCGACCAGACGATCAGTTCCGCAGCACTGCTGAGCGAGCCGGTCGCCGGATGTCCACTGGTGAAGGGTTGCCCCGAAGCCGTGCCCACGATGGTGACCGTCGTGCCGATGCTGTTCGCGCCGACGGCCTTGATCGTGAATTCGATGGGGGCGCCGCTCGCCGTGATGGTGATGATCGCGTTGCCGGAGGTGCCGATCGAGACGCCGACGATCCCCAGATCGTCCACGGCCTCCTCGAGTGCAGTCGCGAGCGCGTTCAGCGAGCCCGCCGAGACAATCGCCGTCGTTTGCGAACCGATCCTGATCGTCCACTGGTCGGTTGACGACACCGTGCCACCGAGCGTGACCTCGACCTGACTCAGCGAGATCAGGTTGCCGTTGCTGTCGCGCGCGCTGTACTCCTCGCTCACCGTCGCAACATTGACCACGGTCTGTTCGAGACTGCGTATCGTCGTGCCGTCACGCCCGACGAGAACGAATCCGGTCTTGTCGTTCGCGATCGTCAGCTGGACCGGCGTCGTGCCGTCCGGGCTCACCGTCACGACGTAGTTCGGATCGATCTGCGGGGTGCCGCCGCCGATGACGCCGGTGGCCGTTTCGATCAGTTCCTTGAACTTGAGCGCGATGTCACGCAGTTGATCGTCGCTGTCTGCAGTCACCGTGAAGTCGCGATAGCCGACGCTCAGGCTCCACTCGTCGTTCACCTCGACCCGTTCGCGCAGCGTGAACGTGATCGAAGTGTAGTAGGTCGCGCCGGAGCCCGAATCCGGGGTCGAACTCGTGAGCGGAATGTCGGAAGGCGCCGGCGCGACGTCGAACTCGTAGTAGTCGGCCGAGAAGTCGCCCTGTCCGAGCACCCGCACATAGGGCGTCTGCGACGTGATGTCGACCGGCGGGTTCGTCAGATGTCCGTTGCCGATTTCCGGATCGAACAGATTGAAGAAGTTGTCGCCGTGGTCGGCGTCGTTCGGATCGCCCGGGTCGAGATCCTGGGCGTTGTCGATCGTATTGTTGCTCGTCTCGTTGTCGACGACCGGCTGCGGTGCGAACACGAACGTGTCCTCCGCATGATTCTCGACCGAAACGTGCAGCACGTAATCCACGCCTTCCGGCACGCCGTCCGCACCGAAGGGCCAGTAGGCCGTAACTTCGACGAAGTAGACGCCCGCGGTCTTGATGTTGAAGGCGAGCATGCTGTCCCAGTAGAGCGAACTCCCGGGATCGGATGGGAAATTGAAGGTCGTACCTTCGGCGATCAGCGTCGGCAGGGTCGGCTGATTCGGATCGAGCGGCGCCTTCAGCTCGTAGAGACGCAGCAGGCTCGCCCATGCGATCGAGTCGCCCCACTCGAACCCGTGGTCGATGTCGAAGATGACTCGGACCCCGGCGCTGAGATCGGCGGCGGCCGCGATCATCGCATCCGTCACTTCGAACGCGTAGAAGTCCGGATTGCCGTCACCCGTGCCGATCACGCTGATGTGCGGGTAGAGGGTCGACGACTGGATCTCGCTGTTCGAGTTCTTGTTCCACTTGCCGGCGTCGAGGTCCTGCGCGTTGAACACGGAATCGTGAATGCCGATCTCGCGCACGGTGGACGTGCCGAAGTCGCCGATGAGCACGATGTCGGAGGCGCCCTTCTTGACGAAGACGGTGAAGGGGCGGCCGGAATCGGAACTGACCGTGAGGTAGGCGCCCGAGGAGGATGCGTTGAACTCGAGGCCTGCCTGCGTATTGATCCGGTTGGCGAGCGACGTGACCATCGACCCCACCGTTGCACCGCCGACCCCCGCCGTCTCTTCGAACATGTGCTGAACGGGCGGCGAACCCTGATTGAGGTTCGCGATCGTGAGCCAGACGGTCCACTTCGTGCCCGCAGCCACCGCAATCGATCCGTTCTCGAAGTTGGCGCCCGGCGCCCCGAGACTGAAGCGGGTCGTCGCAACCTGCGACAGGAAGCCCGAACCGATGTTGACGAACTCCGTCGGTTCGATGACATCGGTCGATTCGTTCGTCTGCAGGACGAGGACGCCGGGGGCGTCGTTGTCTGCAATGGTCACGTCGAGCGAGTCGGCCACCTTGACTTCGCGGTTCGCGCCCGCGGTGTAGGTGTACTCGACGGCCCGTTCGAGCGTGCCGAGGACGACGGTCGTCGCACGACCCTCGGCGTTGGCGGCCGCTTCGATATCGAGCGCGAGGGTGAACGCGCCGAGATGGGTGACGACGATACGGACCGCACCGGAGGTGCCGTCCACGGTGACCGCCGCATCGAACCCTGTGATGGTCTCGATCGCACTTTCGATCGCATTACCCAGGTCGGAAAGCACCGGATTCGCGCCGATCGTATCCGAGAACGCGACCTTCCAGCCTTCGCCGGATACCGTCAGCTTCCAGACGTCGCCCTCACGCGCCTGCCCCGTGAGGTCGATCGTGGTGGCGTCTCGGGCGGTCGAGAGCACCACGTCCCAGGCAGCGCCATCGGACACGAGATTCATCGCGCGAGCCAGACCGTCGGCAATCTGGGCCAGCATGTCACCCGCACGGACTGTGTACTCGAAGCGCTTGGACACGCCGTCGATGGTGCTCGTCAAGGCCCATACGTCGTTGACGTCGATGGCGCCGGACAGCGTCACCCGTATCGTCGCGCCGGACGTATCGATCGAATAGGTGCCATCCGCGTTCGCACCCGCGGCAACAACGAGGTTCGGCACCTTCGCTACATCGATCACGGCCGACGTCCCGTCGGTGTGCGCCAGCAGCCGAACTTGCAGATCCACCTGCGACCAATGGGTCGTGCTCTCGACGCTCCCACCCGCATTGATTGTTGCCCCAGCCGGCAACTCGCCGACCTGCGATGCGGAATCGGCCTTCGTAAGCTCGGCGGCGAACGGCGTGCCGTCGAGTGTGGTGATGATGACCTGCGTGCCGCCCGTACTGCCGGATACCGTGGCGGCACTCTGGACGCTTGCGCCTGTGACAGACACACGAATGGTGAACGGCGACCCGGCACGGCTGATCGTCGACCGGCCATCGCCATTGTCGACATCCGTCACCGTATAGCCACCAGAGGTTACGAGCGCGAGCAGGCTGTCGAGTACCTGCTCGGTCGTCAGACCCGCGGTTGCAAGCTGCGGCAGCGCGAATACGACGCCGTTGAGGGTAATCGTCCAACGATCACCCTTGGCAGGCGTGCCGCTGATCGCGATGTCCGCAGATTCGTACTTGGCCGCGAACCGGGTACCGCTGCCGTTGATTGCATCGGCGAGGCCATTCGCAATGCTCGCGAGGCTCTCGACCACCGACGGATCGCCGCTGTCGGCCTGCACCGTATAGCCGATCTGCGTGCCGTCGAGATCCACGGCGTAGACATTCCCGATCGCGCGACCGTCGACGAGATCGAATCTCACCGTCGTCCACGCGCGCTCGCTCGTGTTCTCGATCACCGGTGCGAGTTGCACGCCGCTGATCGTGGCGCGACCGTTCGAATTGGCCGACACGGTGAACGCGACCGAGAAGAGGCTGCCACCGCCATTGAGGGTCACGGCACCGTTGTTCGCGGTTGCGGTGAGCCCGCTGCTCCCGGCGTTGATCAGCGCTGCCAATCCGGAGGCCACCTGGACCGCCTGATCGTTCAGCACGGCGGTGTAAGCGTAGCGAACGCCGTTGACGGTCAGCATCCAGGTCTCGCCCAACGCGACATTGCCTGCAAGCTCGACCGCAGCCACGACCCACGGCGAATCCGCACCGAGTGCCACGATCCCGGCGCCCGCGCCCTCACGGATCTCGAAGGCCGGCCCGGTGATGTTGACGGTCGCCGGCGTGTTGCCGACCGTGGCTGTGAAGGCCGCATCCAGGTCACCGGCCACGGCAGCTGCCAGCCCGTTGGCGATGTCCTGCGCCGTGATTCCCAGGTAGGCGAGCATCGAATCGGCGTGGATGCGATGCGTGATGCGCGAATAATGCGTGGCTTCCAGCGCCGTATCGTTGACGGCCCGCACCGTGACGGACTTCGCCGTCGACCAGTTGTTCTCGTCGAACGTAAGGGTGAGCGTGCCATCCTGGTTCAGGCCGGCATTGGTGATGCGCAGCTGTGCATCGACGACCACATCGATCTTCACGGTGCCCGTCGGTCGCTTCGTCAGCACGACGAAGTACGTGTCGGTCTGCAAATCGGTGGGCGCCGCTGGATCCGGCGTGGCATTCGGATCGGTATCGATCGCCCCACCTTCGGCCACGATCGGGTAGTAGACGTTGTCCGAGATCGAGTTCGATATCGCGTTGTCGTAGGACGCGATCAGCACCGTAGCCGCATCGTTGTCGACCACCAGGGCAGTCACGCCGAGTACCGCGAGGCCGTCGTAGGCACCGCCGTCCTTGGCGCTGGCACCCTGCTGGGTGCGGTGAACGATGTTGAAGCCGTTCGTGCCTTCCGCAAGGGTGTCCTCCGGCGCGAAGACGAACACCGTCTGCGGCAGATACCAGTTGTCGCGGGTAAACGTCAGCGTGAGACCGTCGAGGCTTGCCTCGGATGCATCGTTGGTCGTGGCGAGCGCGATCCCCTTGCCGCCGGCGGCGAGCGCACTTTCGCGCAGCGCCACGGGCACCGCCGACACGAACACGTTCTCTTCCGGCGCGCGCGTCAGGACGACACGGTACGAATTGACGATCAGCGTGCCGCCGACCGTACCTTCGAACACCCGCAGGGGCCCGTTGGTGAGCAGCACCGCGACATCGGCCTCGTCGTTGTCGCGCACGTTTGCCGCAACGTCGCGAACGAACACGTTCTTGTATGCGGCATCGTCGGTCGTAACCGTCTGAATGACCAGACCGCTGTGGCCCTGAAGGGTGTTGCTGACCACCGTCACCGCCTTGCCGCCGCTGCCGCCGACATTGAAGGTGTCGCTGCCCAGCCCGCCGACGATCTCGATCGAAATCCGTTCGCTCGTGTTCTCGATGAAGAAGCGGTCGTTGCCTTCGAGGGCATCGACCACGACACGCTCCAGGCCGACATAGGTGATGTAGAGGCCGGCGCCGTAGACACCCTTTTCGTTGATCACGAAGTCGTCGCCGAACTCGGTGCCGATGACGGTCAGCGTGTCGAAGCCGTCGCCGCCGTCGATCCGCACCGGCGCATTGACCGTGTAGGAGACGAAATCCGCACCCTGACCGCCGTTGATATTCGTATACGGCGCCTTCGGATCGTTCGGATCGACCTTCACGAAAGCGCGCACGGTGAACGTGTCGTCGTCTTCGTCGCCGAACAGGAACAGCTCGGCCTTGTTGCTGTAGACGGTGAAGGTATCGTTGCCCGTGCCGCCGAAGAGGTTCGTGCTGAAGCTGACGCCGTTCGAGAGGAAGCCGCGCGTGATCTGCGTGGTTTCGAAGTAGTCCTCTTCCGCGAGTCCGTTGTCGGGATTGCGACCGTCGCGGAACGACTGGAACACCTGGCCGATCTGGAAGGTATCCGCCCCCGCATCGCCGAAGATCGTGGTCGGTGCGAGGTTGTCGTCGAGCACGAAGGTGTCGTTTCCGGCGCGCCCGAAGATCTCCACGGCGCCGCTGATGTCGGTGTCGTAGTTGATCCGCTCGATGACACCGCCGGCAACCGGCAGCCGGTTCGCGTCCACTTCGATCGCTGCCACCATGCCCTGCCCGATCTCCTTGTTCGCGCGGAGCAGGAAGAAATCGGCGAGATCGGTCCCGTAGATGCGCAGGCGGTTGATGCCCGGATCTCCGCGCGACTGGTCGAACACGTTGATCCGCGACGAAATGCCGCCCGCGAGCCCGATCTCGTAGCGGTCGCTGCCGGCCTGGCCGTGCAGCGTCAGTTCGCCGTCGATGCCGCTGACGTTCGTCTGGTTGCCGTTGATGTCGAAGTTCACACGGATGACGTCGTTGCCGGCACCGGCATTGACCACGACGATGCCCGAAGTCGTATTGATGTTCAGGATATCGTTCGTGCCGTTCACGACCGGGATTTCATCACCCAGGTCGAGCACCGTCTGACCGGTGTGGGTCGAATCGATGTAGACGTCGTTGTCGTTGTCGCTCAACCAAACCTTGAGAAGATCGAACCCGGTGTAGCCGATGCCGAGGGTCATGCCCATGCCGGTGATCTCGTCGCGGGTAAGCTTGGCGGCTTCCCGCTCGGTGTCGCCGGCGTCGTAGACCTTGAGGGCGTCCGTCGTTCCTTCGCCGCCGTCGATCGTGAGCCGGGCCTCGATCCCGTTCACGTTGGCGAAGAAGGCATCCACGACACCGGTGACGGGATCGACGTCGCCGACGTCGCTGCCCACACGAACGGTATCGTTGCCATCCCCGGTGCGGATCGTCGTGGGGCCGGCGATCGTTTCGACGTTGATCACGTCGCGACCGCCCAGGCTCGTGAGGAGCGTCGTCCCGCCCAGGCCGTGCGTGCTCTCGATGGTGAAGACATTCCCGCTCGACGCATTGCCCAGTGCAATGCGCAGGTCTTCGAGCGTGCTGTAGGTGACGCTCCCGCCCAACCCCATCATCGGCTGCATCTGCACCGAGACGTAATTGGTGATCCGAGTGGACGTGAGCGTACCGTGGTTCGCATCGACGTCGGCGCTGTCGTCGAGCCACAGCAGATCCTGATCTGCAATGCCCTGGCCGTTAACCGTGACCGCGGCGTTGATCTCGTCCAGCGTACCGCCCACGTTCGTGTCGGGCTGGTTCAGTCCGCCGAGGGTCGCGTTGGTTCCGAAGTACAGGGAATCGCTGCCGTCACCGGTATTGAACGCGGTTCTGGTGTGTATCGTCCGCACGGCGATCCGATCGTCTCCCTTGCGGGTATCGATCTCGACGCTTTCCACACTCTGATGCGTGATCCTGAGCCCATCGGTCAACGCGGACTGTCGGGTGGGAAGTTCGCGCACCTGAATCGTTGCGATGGCGCTGCTCGATGTGCCGTCCGCGGTCAGCAACAGCCGATCGCCCGCGTCCGTCCCGGTCACCACGAGGCGATCCGATGTGTCGACACCGCTCGACCGGATGTTCACCACGCCGCGGCTGTTTGCCGGAATGCTGACGAGGTAGTGTTCGAGCAGCGAACCGTCGTTGGCCGCATTGTCCAGATTCGCGGTACCGCGCCAATCCGCCACCGTCCAACGCTGGTTCCCCACCTGGATCGAACGATCGAAGTCGTTCACGACGAATGTATTGTTGCCCGTCGAACCGACGATGTTCGCGACCTCGAACAGGTTGTCGATGTTCTCGAGCACGGAATCGGATGAGAAGCGGTCGCCTGCATCCGTGAGTTCGATTGCAGCATTCTTGCCCGCCTCGAACAGGCCGGAGCCGTTCGACGACAGCAGCGTGCCGATCACCAGCCTGTCGTTGTAGAGGCCGACGTCCGCGTTGCGCGTCTCGACGCGCCGCGACAAGTCCTCCTCCAGGGTATCGACATCGCCGGCGTCGCTCTCGTCGATGAAGATGTCGAAGCCCAGATCGCCCGTGACGGTGTCGCTGCCGCGGCCGCTGTTGATAACGTCGTCGAAGCGCGAGCCGCGGATGATGTCGTTGCCGTCACCGGCGACGAACCGCAAGGCCGCACGATCCGTCGCAACGTCGAAGGCGTTTATGTTGTCGTTCCCGCCCAGCGTGGAGATGGTGACCGTGTCTCCCTCGGCACGCACACTGTTCGAGACGACCAGCGCCAGCATGCCGCCGCTGGCGCCAGCGCCGGTGAAATCGAGACCCAGTCCCTTCACCTGCGAACCGGCGTAATCATAGAGCCGGATCGAATCCGCGTTGCCGTCGTGGCCGAGCACGATGATGGTATCGGGCGCGCGATCATCGGATATGGCCACGCTGTCCTGCTCGACCGGCTGGCCGGTTTCCGGGTCGTTGACGAGGATGATGCCCGTCTTGACGACGTTGCGCCCGGCCCCAAGCTCGATGAAACTCAGGCCCGAACCGCCCATGTAGCCGACCGTGATCCGGTCCGCCCCGGCCCGTGCGTCCAGGCGCAGATCTTCAAAATTCTTGGCCGTAATCGATCCGGCAGCCGTGCTGCCCTTGAAGTTCGCCACCTTGAACTGGTTGCCGTTGAGCGACGTGATCCCGAAGTCGTCTGCGGTGGAGCGCCCGACGATCTGCAGGATGTCCGTCCCCAAACCGCCGTCGATCGCCGCGAGGTGAAGATCGGCATAGTTCCAGTGGATGAGGTCGTTGCCGTTGCCGCCGAAGATCTGGTCAAGGCCGCCTCTGCCGTCGATCTCGTCGTCGCCGTCACCGCCGCGGATGATGTCGGCATGGGCACTGCCGGCGATGTTGTCGCTGTCGGCCCCACCGTCCAGTTCCCCGCCAGCCCGGCCGGTATGGGCGATGTAATCGAGCCCGACACCGCCGAAGATCACCGCCGAGTAGCTGCTGTCACCCGTCACGAGGTAGTCGTCGCCGGCATCTCCGTACAGCCAGGCCGTGCCATTGCCATCGTAGACAAACACGTCGTTGCCACCGCCGCCATGGAACTCGACGTCGGAGTTGACACCCTCCTTCACGTAGATGTGATCGTCGCCATCTCCGGCAAAGGCGACGATCTTCTTCACGCCCTTGAAGATCTGTTCGCGCCCGCTGAAGATCACGCGAACCGTCTCGCCGGCCGCTGTCGATCCGACGCGCTCGATGACATAAAGCTCGTCATCGGCACCTTCCGCAATGCCGCGCTCCGAGTTGCGCGACCCCATGTTGAGGTAGAGCACGCCGTTGGACGCCGCCGGGTCCCATAGACGGACGTCCCCCGTCGGATTGCCCGCGAGATACACGTTGCGCGGCAGCTCGATGTACCCCAGCGTGAAGCTCATCGAAACGCGGATGCGCACGAAGAGAATCTTCACCGAGGCCGACGCATTGACCTTGATCGGCACCCGTCCTTCGCCCGACGCCGTCACGCTCGCCGAGATGTCGACGCCGGCAAACGTGATGCCGAACGCGCGTAGCTTTGCTCCGCCGCTGAAGCTCACGACGAAGAAATACTCCGTGAGCCCCGGCTGTCCGATCACCGGACGTTCGCCGAACGCGACCCGGAAGTTGAAGTTCGCCACCAATCCGAAACTGCGGGAACCGAGGACCAGTTCACCGCTGAGCGAGATGTCGAAGTAGCCCTTGTAGTTGAAGAAGCCGTTCGCCTGCAGCGTCACGAGCCCGAAGAAGCTCATCCGCGCCGAGAACGCCACCTGCCACGAGCCTTCTCCCTCGTAGCCCACCTCGAGTACGAAGCTCGCATTGAACTTGAGCACCTCGAGGAAACTCACGCTGCCGTTGAGGGCGATGCGGAAGCTGTTGGCGTTCATCGTGATGCCGGCGAGCGTGCGCGTCTTGCCGGACGTGTTCAGCTGCAGCTTGCCGTTCGCACTGATCTTGATGACTTCGATGATGTTCGCGTTGACGGACACATCGAGCACCAACGCCAATCCGGGGGAATCGTCCGTGTAGATCGCCGCTCCCCCACGTGCGGCGAGGGAGATCGGCCCCAGTTCGATCGTCACGTCGAACTCGATCGAGAACACGCCGGTCTGGAGCGTGATCGTGATGCTGCCCGAGGCCGAAGCGAAGCCCAGGAACGTGACCGATCCCGCGATATTCAGCTTGAACCCCGCCTTGACGGTGACCGTCGTCCCGTCGGCCTTCGTGAGGACCTTCTCGTTCAACCCGCCGATGTACAGCTCGACCGTGGCGCTCGCATTGAAGGACAAGCCGATGTTCCCGCCGAAGCCCCCGCCGAGACTCACGTTCACGTACATCGCGAGTCCATCGGCATCGATGCGCAGAACGCCATCGACGCTGAACGAGCCGATGCCCAACAGCTTCATGGAAGCCTGGGCCTTCAGTTCGATCACGAACGGATTCTTGCTGATCGTGATCTCGAACCGACCGGTGATCTCGACCACCGAGGCGATCTCGAGCGTGCCTTCGAGCAGGAAGCGGAAACCCGGATCGATCGTCACGTCGCCGAAGACGAAGAAATTCGTGTTCGGATCGGTGGCAAGAATGTTCGGCTGCGGACCGCTGTAGGACGGATCGGCCTCCTTGTTGGTCTGGAACGAAACGATGGTCTTCGCTTCGTCGTACGAGTTGATCTCGAGCAGGAATTGACCCGAAACGCGCACGCCCGGAATACGGCCGCTGTCTGCGAGAGCCAATTGGACGCGGCCGATGACTCCGGGCCCGTCACCATCGAGGTTCGTGAAGAACAGCAGGTCGAGACTGCCGCTCAGGGCACCGAGGAAGTCGATGCTCGTGCTGACCGCGCCGGCGATGCGGACGAACGCATTGCCGTTGATGTCGCTCGCGGCGGTGAAGGAAATGAAGCCCGTGAGCGTGATGGTGTCGAAAAGCTCGATGCTGCCCTGGATGTTCGCCGAGATATAGAACTCCGGCGCCGCACCTTCCCGCTTGGAGCCGTTGATCTCGGGTGCCGCCGCGTACACCGTCACGGTGGTGGGCGCATCCGGCGGCAACAGTTCCAGGAAACTCTGCGGAATGCTGAAGACCTGCTCGCGCAGCGTGGTGTTCATTGCCACGACGACCGAACCGCGCAGCTCGAAGATGCCGTCGAGCGCGGAGGTGGCATCTCCGCCCTCCGGCGAGCCGCCCAGGCTCAGTTCGAGGTTGAGCAGCAGTGCGATGCCCGGCAGGCCGGGGCTCGACGCATCGCCATCGATGATGATGAGACCGACCGACTTGCCATTGAGGCCGAGCGCCGGAATCTCGGCTTCGGCCTGAACGAAGATCTCGAAGCGCTCTGGCGTGATCCTCAGGAAGAAGCCGCCGAAGAGGCGCACGGCGTCATCCGCGTCCGGATCCGAGGAGCCGTTCGCCTTGATCTTGAGCGAGCCGACGATTTCGATCGCAAAGGATTCGGCCGCCAGTTCGAACGTCTGAGCCTCGCCGCGCAGCTGGAAGGTCGCGCTCGCGGAGTCGTACTGTACGAAATAGGACGGCCCGAACTTGCCGTCTGCCGTCTTGGTGACGATCTTCCACTGCTGGCCGAGGATGATCGTGCGCACGATGGCACTGCCGCCGGCCGGCACGATCGGCTCGACACCCGGGATGTTCCAGGTCGGCAGGGGCGCCTCGCCCAGTACCGAAGTCGAGAGCGAGCTGATGTCGAGGTTCAGGCCGGAGGCAAGAATGTCCCCCGGAATCCCTTCGAGCGCGATCTTCTCGGTCTTGACCGTCGGGGTCGTATTGATCTGCAGCAGCCCGGTACCATCCGCGAAGATGCCGTAGTTCTTCAGGAAGTCGAGGTTGGCCTGGATCTTCGCCACGCCCCAGAACTCGGGATTCCCGGAGACGGTGTTGCCTGTCTGCAGAACGAAGCGTGCGGCCGCCGATCCGATGTTGCCGAGCTTGATGATCTTGACCGTGCCGTTGGCATCCAGCGTGAAGCGGTCGATGATGCTGCCGTTCGTCAACTGGAACTTGCCGATCTCGAGCGTCACGCCGCCGCGGATGTCGATGATCGGCTCGTCGAGGAAGCCCAGGCCTTCGAGCTTGATGCCCCCGGAAATCTCGATGTAGAAGACCTTGCCGACGCTCTGGCCGGACTGCCCGTTGTCCTGCTTCAGGGTCTCGATGACCTGGAAGCGCTGCGACTGCGCATCCGAGGTGCCCGGATTACCCGCTTCGTCGGTCCACGCCGCGCCGTCGAATGCGACGTTCACCGAGCCCTGGACGAAGCCGCGCGAGACGAAGTAGCGGAAGACGTTCTCGTCCGCTTCGTCGACGATGCCGTCGCCGTCGTTGTCGATGTCGTCGTTGCTGCTGGCCAGTTGCAGCGGCGTCTGCGCGAGCAACGCTGCCGTGCCCAGTCCGTTGCCCGAGAGCGCAAACTCGGCGGCAGCGTCGAGGATCGAGTCGATGTCGAGCGCGATGCCGCCGGCCGTCGTGAAGCGCACGTCGATCCAGGTGCTGCTCTCGCCGAAGTCAGGCTGATGAGCCGGGTCGAGCGCGACGCCCGTATTCGCGGACGGCGTGCTGGCCGCATCGAGGTAGTCGAAGCTGCCGTCGATGACGCTGATGTCGACCGTACCCGTGACGAACGTACCCGTGTACCAGTAGCGGAACTTGTAGCCGTCTGCGGTAATGCCCAGGAAGACCGGCGCCTGGCTGTTGTCGAGCGCCAGTGTGCCGCCGCTCGTAACGGTGATCTCGAATTCCGGATCGAGATCGGTCACGCTCGCGATGTCGATGGCGTCGTTGCCGCCGAGAGGCAACGTGATGTCGAAGAAGCCGCGTTGATTAAGCAGATCGGCGTCGACACGCGCATCGGTCACCGGATCGGCAATTGCGGCGCTCAGTGCGACGACCGTGAAGCGCTCGTGGACCCCGGTGTCTTCGCTGCCCAGATTGCCGATCGCACCCGCTTCCTGGTGCTGCGGACCGGTGGCATCTGCCGCGACCGAGAAGAAGCTGTTCTCGAGGAAGGCAACCTCGACCTCACCCGCCTTGAAGTCGCCCGTCAGGAAGTAGCGGAAGGTGTTGCTCGCCGTGAGGCGCAGCGGATCGTAGGCGGTGGAGAGGACGATGTTCGACGCGGCATCGCCGAGGAGTTCGAATTCCGGATCGTCGTCGGTGATCGATTCGGTATCGAGCACCATGCCGGACACGGGGGTGAACCGAACGTCGACATACCCGATGTTTGCCGTTGCCGGACTCGCAACGATGAGCGTATCGGTGAGCGCGTGGGTCGTGCCGTCGGTAAACCCGATGGCGTCGGCAATCAGGGTGACGGTGATCTGACCGCTGGTGTAGCTGCCGAGCGTGAAGTAGCGGAAGGTGTAGGTGTTGCCCGACTGGTTGGGCAGTAGAACCGGCGCCTGGGTGGCATCGAGGCGGATGGCGTGCACGCCGCCGGCATTGATGGTGAACTCGGGATCGAGGTCGTAGATGCTGTCGAGGTCCGGCGTCTTCCCGTCGGGGAACCCGAAGGTGACATCCAGAAAGCCGCGATCGTTCTGCGATGCGAGTCCGATGAGCCCACCGTCGGCCGGGCCCGTGATGCGCCCGAGCGTGCCGATGACGGTGAACGACTGCGTGGTGGCGCGGCTCGCGATGCCGTGGCTGTCGGTCACGGCGCCTGCCGCCACCGTGACCGTCACGTCGCCCGCGCCGTTCACTACGAACTTCGAAGCGTCGACGTAGTAGCGGTAGAGACCGTTGCCGAGCGGCGTGGCAGCGGCCGTGACCATGACCGGAGGACCGGTGACGCCGGAACCGCTCACGCTGATCGAAGCGGCTGACGGGAGCGCGTTCTCGTCGATCGTGTAGGCGGCACCGCCCGACACATTCACGGATGGGGTAAAGGAGAAGTCGATGTAGCTGCGGGTTGCCGCAGCCAGCGTCGATGCATCGATGGTCTGGGTGTCGGCCGTCGCTGCCGTCGCGCTGGTAAACGACCACGACTGCGCGGCGTAGGTGAGCGTCACCGACTGCGTGCTGTCGGTCGGGAAATCGCCTCTGATCTGGTAGCGGTACGAATTCGTCTCGCCGATGCGCTGCGGCGTGACACCGGCAACGAGTGCCACGGAGCCGTTGCCGGTCTTGGCCAGATTCTGTCCGCTGTAAGCGAGGGTGAATTCGGGCGCATCGTCCAGGATGGAATTCGGATCGATCTGGAAGCCGGTGGGCACGTTGTCGAAGTTGACCGTCAGCCACTGCGCATTGTCGAGCGCGATTACGGTCGCGGTCGGATCCGGATGCGTGTCGGCGGTGAGCGACCAGCTGCCAGCGATGAACTCGATGATCACCTCGTCGTCCGTGCCCGAATCGGCGGCGTACTGGCCGGTCGTCCAGTAGCGGAACGTGTAGGAGGTGTCGTCGGTGGTATCGATGCGTACCGGGGCCTGACCCGCATCGAGCTTGATCGTCCCCAGCCCTGCCCCGGTCAGCGTGAACTCGGGCGCCAGATCCAGAACGGAAGCGACATCGAGCTCGTAGCCGGCCACATCGACCACCCATGTGACGTCGATGTAACCGCGATTGTCGAGCACGCCGATGTCGATCTGACCGCCGTTCCCCGGTGAGAGCAGGCGCACGGTCGGACCTTCGATGTAGAAGATGCTGGGTTCGACGGGCTCGACCGAACCGTTGCCGCCCGTATCACGCCAGCCCTTCTCGCCATCGAGCGCTTCGAAGGTGATCTCGATTGCGCCCGGCGTGAAGTCCGCCTGGTTGGCGACGTAACGGAAGCGCGTCACCCCTTCCTTGGCGAGCGCGAGGAAGAGATCGCTGTCCTGATCCGCGGTCCCGTTGCCGTCGAGATCCCGGTCTTTCGCGTTTACGATGCCGTCGCCATTCCAGTCGGTCGTCGTCCAGCGCGTATTGTTCGCGTCGTTGACTAGCTCGACGACGCTCGCAATGCCTGCGTCCGAAACGATGGTCACGAGCGGGATCGGTCGGCCCGACGCGAAGGTGAGCACGCCGTTCGCGACCCTGAACTCCTCGCCGTCATCCATGATCGACGCGTAATCGATGGAGGCACCCGGCGTCGCCTTGAAGATGACATCGATGTAGGCGGGGGCGTTGCCGAGGTTCGCAATATTGACGTCGATCGCCGGCCGGTTGCCGGTGAACGGGCCAGCCACCTCCACCGTGGGATTCACGACCGTGAAGGAGAACTTGACCTCCCGGTCGGCGGCCTTGTCGGCGGAGTCGTGCCAGGCGGCGTCGGAGGCGAGCGTCAGTACGTAGGTGCCGGCACCGTAACCGTCCGAATCAGCCGGATCGAAGAACATCCGCACCTTGCCGCCGCCCAGGCCGACGACCTTCTTCGTATTCGCCCCATCGATCTGCTGGCTCAACTGCTTGTTGTCGTTGAGGCGGGTGAGCGTCGCGCCGCTGGCGGCAAACGCCTGCAGCGTGGCATCGTCGATCTCGGCGCCACCGGAGGCGATCAGGCGCACGTCGATGTACGGCATCATCATCACGCCGACCGATACCGTATTCACGGCCTCGGCCTGCCAGACGTTGTCCTGATCCTCGTAGGCGCCGCCCTCGCGGAAGACTTCCTGGCCGTCGGCCGCCGTGTAGGACCACGTCTCCTTCAGCCAGATGATGTCGACGCTCGTCGTCGTCGGCGCACCGTTCACCCAATACCAGAACTTGCCGTCGACCAGGATCGGTGCCTGCGTGTCGTCGAGCGTGAGCCCGCTGCCGGCGGCGAGCTTGAACTCGGCCGAGAGGTCCGTCACCGTGGACAGGTTGAGCGCCGCACCCGTCGGCCCGTTCGGCAGTTCGACGACGAGATAGCCCCGATTGAGGAACACGCCCGACCCAACCGTACCGCCCTCGTTGGGCCCGGCCAGGCGGGCGTAGGGCTTGCCGGTCTGCGGATCGACTACGGTGAAGGTTGCCTCCTCGCCCGTACTCGGATTGCGGAAGCCCATCTTGAAGCGCCCATCGATCGTGAGCAGGCGCACCTGATCCGGGATATCCGCGAGGAACAGGATCGTCGCCTCGCCGGCAGCGATCTTCGACAGATCGGCATACAGCCGGCCGCTGATGCTCAGGTTATCCGCAGCGAAGTTGAGCTTGCCGACGACCAGGATCTTGCCGTCGGTGCTGATGCGCAGAATGATCTCGCCGTTGAAGACTTCCTTCGACGCATAGATCGTGAAGATCTTGGCGCCGCCGGTGATGAGCATCGGCGACGTGAACGCGGCCGTGAATCCGTTCAGCGCCGGATTTGCCTTGACCAGCTGGTACTGCTTGACAACCTGCGCCCGGACGCCCGAGAGCCACTCATCCGCGGATTGCGCCGTCGGCAGCTGGAAAGCCGGGCCGCGCAGCTCTTCGGGCTTGTCGATCGACGGCAGCGTCTTGAAGAACTCGACGCCCGCGGAGAAGTCGTTGATCGAAAGCCCGGTGTTCGGCTCCAGCAGGATGCCGCCCGGAATGGACGCCGAGATGAAGACACCGAGAGGACCCAACTCGGACAGCGCAAAGCGGATCGTAAAGCCGCCGATGCCGGCCATCGCGAAACCGCCCTCGACGCCTACGAAGAAAACACGGTCCTCGACCGGTGTGGTGTTGTCGAACGTGTCGATCAACTGGCCCGTGGCGTCGAGCTTGAGGATCCCGCCGATCAAGCCGGCACTGAGCTGACCACCGAATACGTTGCCCTTCACGGTCACGCCGATCGACGCGATGTCCGTGATCGGGAACTGTCCGCGCAGCAGTTTGCCGATGTCGATCTTGACGCCTTCGATCGCCCCGGAGAACTCGAGACCTGGTATGCCCTGTATGCCGGTGACGGCCGCCGAAAGAATCAGCGTGAAGTCCGCCGGGTTGTTCTGGATGTCGGGCCAGGTGATGCCCAGTTCGGTGATCTTGATCGGCAGCCAGCTCGGCCACTTGAAGCTCTCGCCCGTGGCGGCACCGACGCTGATGAACACACCGAAACCAGGCTTCGTGACGAAGGTGCCGTCGCCGAGGAATGCGAAGTTGCGCCCTTCCCCGCCGAGCACGAGCGAACCGATCGTGACCTCCGCACCGACGGAGCGGAAGCTGACGATCTCTTCGTCGGCGCCGGCCGAGGTATTGATGTCCACATCGGTCGCATGGAGCGTCAGCACGGAACCGAGCGTGATCTTCAGCGTGTCGGCGCGGAAGATGAAGCCCTTCACCTTGCCGTTCTCGAACTCCAGTCCGAGTCGAATCGCTTCGGTATCCGGAACGTTCCCCGCCAGCGGCGGTTCGCCCGTCAGCCGATCGCTGATGGTCGCCGACACCGGCTTGCCCGGCAGGAACTTGGCGCCCCCGGAGGCGAAGAAGATCGTGCCGTCGAAGTCGACCTGTTGTCCGAACGTGATCTTGAAGTCGGAGACGCCGACGCGCAGATCGTCGAACTCGATGATCCCCGCAATGCCGATCTTGGCGCCCGAGCCGCCGGTCGCACTCAGGGTCGAGCCGGAGCCGCCTCCCGGTTTGTAGATCAGCTGGGCCTCGCCGATGTCGAAGCCGTCCGGATAGACGACCAGCCCCGGTGCCCCGTTGCTCGGCGCGATCAATCCGGTGACCCCGAAGGACGGGAAGGAGATCTGCGCCGCCTGAACGACCAGGATCTTCTGCCGCAACCCGCCGTTCTGCGCCGGATCGTAGTTCGGATCCCAGTTGAAGACGATGCCGCTCGCCGTCACCTTCAATGCGCCGGGCACTTCGATGTCGAGCCCGCTGACCTGGATGCCGAACTTGCCCGGCACGCTGAATGCATCGAGCAGGTTGCCGCCGCCGGTCAGCGCACCGAGCACCTCGAAGATGTCGACCGCGATGTCGAACGTGCCCAGCAGCCCGGTCATGCTGGCCGTGATGCCGCTGCTCGACTGCCCCGACGCGCCCTGCGAGCCGCCGAACGCGAGGCTTGCGGTATCGACACCGATCGCAACCGTCAGGACGAGCTTGCCGTCCTTGAACTGCGTCTTGGCCAAGCCGACGCTCGGCCCCTGCAGCGAGAGCGGCCCAAGCGCGATTGCGTTGGTCGCGGCCGCACCGTTCTGCAGCGCCGAGGAGATCGTGAACAACTCGTCGGTACGGATGTTCGTTACGGCAGTGCTGCCGTTGCCCACGCTCCAGCTACCGGCCGCGATCTGAACGTTCACGTCGCCCGCGACGAAGAGCTGCTTCGGATCGACGCCCGTCTTGCCCGTAAGCAGATACCGCCAGGTCGTCGCGTTCATCTGCTGCACGGTCGCGATTACGGTGCCGTCGGCGTTCTTGGCGAGATTCGCAGTCCCCGCACCGGTGAGTTTCAGTTCATTGCCGTCGATGCTGCTCGCATTGATCGCCGCACCGGTCGGACTGAAGAACGTCACGTCGATGTAGCGCTGCGCGTTCAGCGTGGAAAGGCTTACCGTTGCCCCATTGGAGGGGCTCGCAAGCGTGGCGAACGGCAACGGCGACGGGGCGGCTACCGCAGGCGCGGGCGTGTAAAGGGTGAAGCGTTCGATCTCGCCCGCCCCGTTCGCGCCCTGAGCGTCCGACCAACTGCCGCCCACGAACGTGACCGTGACGCTCACGCCGTTCTGCCCGGCGGCTTCCACGGCGTCCTTGAATGCCTGGGTCATCGCGATCGGATACAGGAAAGTCCGGTCGTTCGTCGCGTCGGCGAACTTCGTCACTCCGCCGTTATCGACGGTCAGCCCGGTGATGGACGTGCCGTCCGCCCGGGTCACGGCGACGTTGAACTCGGCCGTCGAATCGAGGATGGATGCCTCGTTCATGCCGACGCGGTTCGGATCCTGATACGTGACCGCAAGGTACGTAAGGTTACTGATGCTGACGATAGACGCCGATGTCGGGCTTGCGAGGTCGGCGGTCGGGGCGCGCAGTGACGACGCCGGTGCCGGGATCGTCGCGCCGACGCCGAAGATCGAATAGCCACTGACACGGATGTCCTCCAGCTGGAAGCCTTCCGGTCCGCCGAAGTGGAAGCGGGCCGCACCGCTCAGCCCGAAGACTTCCTGCAGTCCGCCGTCCTCGCCGGGGATGGCGATCTTGACCGAGGCCTGCGGCAGGTCGACGTTGACGCGGCCCGTCGGCGTTCGAGTGAAGGTCACCGCCCCGCCGACGGTGAAGACGCCCGCCGCGCTGATGGTCACCGCGGTGTCCGGATCGATTTCCCCCGCTTCGTTGAAGCCGGCGGAGAATTCCTCGATCTTGGCGCCGCTGTTGAACTTGACGCGAATGGCGGCCTGCTCGCCGGGTTCGTCGATGAGGCCGTCGGCGTCGTCGTCCTTGTCGTTGTCGCCCACCGGGGCCGTCGCCAGCGGATCGGACGGCAGCACGATCGTCTTGTCGATCGCCTGGCCCGAGCTGTTCAACCGGACCGTGATCGCACCGCTGATCGTGAGTCCGTCCAGTCCCACGAAGCTCGCTTCGCCGTAAGCGTAGACGGCGTAGCGCGAAGGCGTGCCGGCCGCGGTCGCCCACTTCACGACACCCACGGTGGCGTTCGTGACCAGCAGGCCGATCGCATCCGGATTGAGAACGTTGTTCTCGTCGCGCAGCGATTCGCCTTCCGGGATGGAGCCCAGGAAGATCTCTACGTTGCGCGCGCCGTAGAGCGTGAGATCGCCCTCGGACTGAATGGTGAAGTCACCCGACAGTTCGAAGAAGGGCGGAATCGAGACCGTGGCGTTGAGAATCGCGAATCGGACGACCCGGCCTTCCTGGGCCGTGAACTTGATCGCGATGTTGGTGTTGCCTACGGAAAGCGACTGGTTTACGGCCCCACCCGTGGTGTTGATCTCGAGCAGAATGTCGCCGCCGAGCAGCGCCACGCCGGGATCGCCGGCCGCAACCGTCACGCGCAGGTTGCCGGCAATGCCGTTCGGGGTGAAGACGAATCCGCCCTGCCCGTCAGTCAGGCTGACGCCCAGTACGGTCACGGTGACATCCGAGGCACCGATCTTGATGGCCTTCGGCACGATGTTGTCGTTCGGGTTCGGATCGGGCAGCGAAATCTGTTCGAACGCGAAGTTGCCGCTCATCGTGAATGTCGGGACCGCGCTGTCGGTCGACGTCACGACGAGGTCGATGGCGCCCGCAAGGCGCAGATACTTGCCGGCACTCATCGCGATCTGGATCGGATTGTCGTCGGCATCGAGGAAGGTCTCGTCGATGGCCTGCCCGGAGGTGTTGATCGCAAGCTCCAGCATGCCGTCGATGCCGACCGTCACGCCGTTGCTGACGATCTCGAGCCCGTCGGGATCCCACTGGATCTTGGCGGCGAGGCCCTGCGGATTGATGATGAAGAAGCCGTCCAGATTGTCGATCTCGAAGATCGGGTCGGACGTATCGCCCAGGGTCATCGACATGTCGATGAGGGCGATCTTGATGATCTGCGAACCGTTCGGTCGCAACGCCTGTTCGAAGAAAATCTGACTTTGTAGCGTGATCTCGGCGGTGGCGTCGCCGTCGAAATCGAGACCGATCGATACGAGATCCGCCTGGGCGCGGATGAGTCGGGTCTCCATGGCGAGCGTCATGGTCTCGCCGCCGCCGATGCCGAAGTTGAAGCCGTTCACGCCGAATGACGAGCCGGCGGCCTTGAAGTTGATGACCGGCGCAGGCGGCGCCGTGGTCGTCGCACCGCCGGTGCTGGGTGCGGTCGCACCATTGACTTCGACCTTGATCCCATCGGCATGGAGGATGACACCGGGTACCCCGATGAGATCCACGTTGTTGGCCGTGGCGCGCAGCGCGTAGTAGCTCGACTGGTCGGCGAGGGCGACCGGCTTGAACAGCGCGAGGCCGAAATCGAAGTCCTGGATGACCAGCCCGTCGGCGCCGTTGGCCGCCGGATTGTCCGCCAGGCTGAAGATTCCGTCCCCGTTGCTGTCCGGATCGCCAACGCCGATGAACGCGCTGACGTTGCTGGCGCCGACCGTGAGCACGTTGACCGTCTTGGTCGTGTTGTTCGTGAGCACCACCGTCTTCGGCTGGTCGCTCTTCACGAACTCGAAATTGCCGCTGACGTAGACGAAGTTCTGCACGATGAGCGTGATGCTACCGAACGCGCGCAGTACGCCAGACTCGGCCTTGAGCCCGCGAGTCGGCGCTTCCAGCGAGCCCTCGCCGTCCGGATCGAGACCGATCTTCACGATCAGTCCGTCGTTGCCGAAGCTGCTCTTCAGGTCGAGCGCCTGCGCCTGTCCCTGGGCGTTCTTGCCGCCGTTGATCTCCACGCCGAGTTCGTCCGCACGGATCGTGATGCCGTCGATGCCCACGACCTCGGCACCGCCGCTGGCGCTGATCGAGTAGTAGCTGCTCGTATCGGCCAAGGCCACCGGCTTGAAGAGCGCGAGCGCGAAGTCGAGATTCCGCAGCACGAAGCCCATGGCGCCGTCGCTCTGCGGTTCGTCGTCTTCGTCGATGAATCCGTCGCCGTCACTGTCGACGAAGTACGGCCCGCCGACGCCCACGAAGGCATTCACGTCGCTCGCGCCGATGGTCATCACGTTGACCTGCTTCGTCTGCGCACCGTTCGTGCCGGCAATCACGACCGTCTGCGGCGTCCCACCCTTGCTGAAGGCGAACTGCCCGCTGACGTGGAGGAAGTCCGCGATCGAGATGGTGACGTAACCGGCCACCTCGAGCAGATTGCTCTGATTCAATCCGATGGTCGCGAACTGATTCGTTGCCGGCCCAGTCGGTACCACGAGGCCCGCCGCACTGCCGAAACGGTCTGGATTGGACGTGGCGCTCGATACGAAGTCGATCGCGGCGATATCGACCGCGCCGTCCTTGCCCTGGTTGATCGAGATCGCCATCTTGCCGGCGATCGACACGCCGTCGACACCCACGAGTTCAGCACTGCCCTGCGCCGACAGCGCAAAGTAGCTCTTGGTGACCAATGCACCGGGCGTTGCCGGCTTCGGCTTCGCAAGGACCAGGGCCAGATTGTCGATGCTCAGACGCACGCCGACGGCGTTCTGCCTGAGCGTCGCATCGTCGTCGAGTTCGAAGTCGTTGTTGCTGTCCCCGCCGATGCCCGCGAATGCGCGCACGTTCGACGCCCCCAGCGTAAGGACGGACATCTGGGTCGACGCCGTGCTGCCCACCGTCTTGACGAAAAGATCCTTGCGCTGGACCGCGATGCTCCCGCTCACGTAGACGAAGTCGGCGATGGAGATCATCAGCGTGCCCGCAACACGAAGCTCCACAGAGTTGTCCAGGTCGGCGAGCGCACCGATGTCGAGATTGAAGCCGTCCGCGCCGTTCGTCGCGAGCGCCTTCCAGTCCATGCGCGTGCCGTCCGCCGCGGCGAGGTTGTAGACGAAGTCGAGATCGGCGACCTTGAGCTTGAATCCGTCCGGCAGACCGATGACGTCCATCGAATCGACATGTGCCGCGACACCGATCCACTTGCGCCCGCCCTGTTCGCCGACGATGGCAAGATCCAGAGAGGCTCCGCCCAGGTAGAAGCCAACCGCGTTGGCATCCACGAGCCCGTCCAAGAAGCTCGCGTCCGTGACCGGGGCCGTCGTATCGATTGCGCCATCGACCCCCACGAACAGGAATACGTCGTAGAGGCGCAGTACCAGGACGTTCGCGCCGGGCTGGTTCTGAACCAGGGGAATGGAAATGCCCTTGGTGTCGTTCAGCGTCACGTTGCTTTGCTGCGCGAGTTCGAACTTGGCGAGCGCGACGACGAAGCCGTCGATGTTCAGGTATACCGTCCCCGTCACCGAGATTCCGGATGTCGCGGTCAGTTCGGCGATGTCCGTGCCGTCTATCTTGAACGTGTCGCCGGCCAGGGCTTCCAAACCGCTCCAGTCGAGCTTGCTGCCGTTGCTCGCCGCGCCGTTGTACGAGAGCGACAAGTCGAGCACTGCGAGTTCGAAGGTCGAAGGCAATCCATGCACCTGCATGGAATCGACTTCGGCCGTGAGGCCCATCCAGCTCAGGCCGCCCTGGGCGACGATCGCGAGGTCGAGACTGCCGCCCTCGACGCTGAAGCCCATGGCATCGTCGGTATCGATGCCGACCACGTTCCCGTCCGCATCGAGTTCGAAGGCGCCGTTCACGCCGACGAAGAAGTTCATGTTCGTCAGCGTGAGGCGCTGGCCCGTGGCATTCGACAGGGTAATGGCGCCGGCGCCCGCCCGGTCTACGCCGTTCAATCCGGTGAGCTGCTCGAACTCGAACTCGCCCGCCGCCAGCACGAAGCCGAGGATGTTGATCTTCAGCGCACCGCTGATCGCGAGCCCTGCCCCGGTGAGCTCGATCGTCGTCCCGCCGACGATCACTTCGTCGGCGTCGAACACCGCATCGTCGGCGTCGAGGTCGATGGCGCTGGTCCAGTCGAGGCCGACCTTCGTCGTCGGCGTCGAGAGGGTCGAATCGTTGGACGCAAAGTCTAGGCGTACCGCTTCGATCTCGAGATCGGACGGCAGGCCTACGAGCTTGGCGCCGCGCACGTTCGCGAGCAGCGCGGTATAGGTCTGGGTCGGCGCCTTGACCGTGGCGAGCGTGAGGCTGCCGCTGTCGAGCGCAAACCCGACCCCGCCGGCACCCACGAAGAATGCGCGCTGAGCACCCGCGCCGTCCGGATCATAGAGGTCGAGATCGAGCGTAAGCAGCTGCGCGTCGTTGAGTTCGATCGTCGACGTGTTCGCATCGAGATTCACGTCGACCGTGCGGATCACCATCACGAACGCTGCATTGGCTTCGAGCACGTCGAAGGCCTGAAGGTTGAGTTTGCCGGAGACGCGCGTGAAATTGCCCGAGAGCGTGAGCGGGGTCGGCGTCGACGCGGCAAAGAATACGATCGGGTCCGCATCGAAAGTCGTGTCGCCACTTTGCAGATCGATCGCCGTCGCCCACTTCAGGGGCGCGGGCAGCGTGGCCGGAGAGGTCAGCGGTACGGTACCCGATGCACGATTGATCTCCACCGCGATGTCCGTCGCGCTGATCGCGATTCCATCGGGCAACCCGAGCAGCGTCGCATTGCCGACGTTCGAGGTCATTGCGAGATAGGACCGGTTGTCGCCGGCAATCTTGGTCGGATTCGCCTTCACGATCGCGATGCCCATCCGGCCACCGGTCAACGCGAAGCCCATCGCGTTCGTAATCGACGGATCGGCATCGATGGCGGACTTGTCGGCACTGTCGAAGTCGCCGTCGTTGTCCACGTCCGGATTCCCCACCCCGGTGAAGAGATTGAGATTCGTGAGCTCGATGGTGAGCATCGTGGCGTCGTCGAGATCCTTCTCCGCCGCCGAGAAGACGCCGTTGCCGCTCGCATCGACGTCGACGGTTGCCCGGGTCATCTGGAAGCTTGCCGTACCGATGACGAACCCGAACACGTTGAGCTTCACGCTGCCGCCGATGACCGTATCGACATCCTTCGTCAGCGGCGCAGGGAAGGTCGGCAGGATGTCGTCCGGATCGCTCGCGGTTGCCCAATCGACGCGCTGCGTCCCGACCGTGCCGTTCGCGGCCGTTGCACGATTGAGCAGGACCGTCCCGGTCGCCTCGAAGTTCAGCCCGTCGATACCCTGCAGCGATGCGTTGCTGAGGTTGATGGCAAGGCCCAGGAAGCTCGTCTGATCGCCGGCAACCAGCCCCCCCGGACGCACGATGCCCATGGTGATGCTGCCGCCGCTCACGCTGAAGCCGATGGCCGAGCCGAGATCGATGACATCGTCGGTCGGCGTCGCGGTGTTGTTGTCGTTGAGCGCCCCGCCCACCCCAACGAACAGATCGAGGTTGCCCAGCGTGAGCCCCATGACAGCGGCGTTGTTCAGCGTTCCGTTGACGGCGCCCGGCAGACTCGTGTTGCCCGTCGCCACGTTGCTCGTGCCTTGCGCCATCGTGAAGCTGGCCGTGCCCACGACGAAACCGAAGATGTCCAGCGAGGCCGAGCCTTCGATGCGCATGTCGACACCGGAGGTCAGTCCGGCGCCGAAGTCCGGCAACAGCGCACTGGTGACGCTGGCCCAATCGATCTTCTGCGCCGCGGGGGTGCCGTTCGCGGCCGTGGCCTTGTTGACGGATACCGTGCCGGCCGCAGTGAACTTGAGCCCTTCGATACCGACGAGCGTCGCCCCCGCCAGCCCGATCTCGAGCCCGAGGAAGCTCGTCTTGTCCTGTGCGCCGATGCCGCCGGGGCGCACGATCGCCATCTTCACGGAACCGCCGACGATGTTGAAGCCCACGGCCCCTGCCGTATCGATCCCGACGGTGTCGAAGTCGAACCCTGGTCCCGGTGTCTGGTCCAGACTGCCGCCGACGCCCGCAAACAGATTGAGATTCGAGAGCGTGACCGAGACCGTCGTAGCATCGACGAGGACGCCGTTCGTGCCGAGCGCCACGTTGCCCGTCGCAACGTCACCGTTGCCCTGGGTCAGGCTGAAGCCGGCCGTTCCGACGACGAGTCCGAATACGTCCAGTACGGCTGCCCCTTCGATCTGCAAGGCCACCGTCGACGTGACGCGTTCGCTGAACGCCGGCAGGAGATCGTTCGGGTCGTTCGCGGCACTGGTGGCCGAGAACCAGTTGACGCGCTGGGTCGAAACGAGGCCCGCCGCGTCGATGGCCCGGTTCACGATGACACTGCCGCGTGCGATGAACGTGAGCCCGTCGACGCCGACCAGTTGCGCGCCATCGAGCCCGACTTCCATGCCGGTGTAGCTGCGCAGGTCGCCGACCGCGCCCGGCTTTACCATCGCGATCCGGACCGACCCGCCGGTGACCGAGAAGCCGACCGCACCATCCGTGACAACCGTGGCGAGCGAGTTGTTCCCCGAGAGCCTGGCGCCCGCACCGGCGAAGGCATCGAGCCCGGTCAGCGAAATCGATACCAGTGATGCGTTGGCGAACGTACCGAGATTGGCGTTACCTGTGACGATGTTCGCCTGCGCGATGGTGAGGTCGAAGTCGACGACCTGCGCAACGAAGATTCCGAAGGCGTCGATGCCGGCCGAGGCGTCCAGGATCTGGATCGACACGCCCTTGCCGATGTCGAGCGAGGGCAAGCCGCCCGCAGGCTGGGTCGATGCGCTGACCCAATCGATGCGCTCGCCGTCGACTCGGCTGCTCAGATTGAGCTTCGCGTCGCCTGAGACGTAAGCCTGGAAGCCGTCGATGCCGACCAGCGACGCATTGCCGAGCGCAACCTCGATGCCGGTGAAGGATTCGGTGCCCTTCTTGACCGACGCCATCGAGAAGCCGGCACCGCTTACCGAGAAGCCGATGGCGCCATCGGTTTCGATCGACTGACGATCGGCAGAAAGGTCGCCGCCCGTCCCGACGAAGAGCGAAGCGCCCGTCACCGTAAACGAGAGCACGTCGGCGGCGCTCAGGGTGCCGGCCGCTCCCAACAAGGCGTTGCCGGTGACCACGTCGGCCGTGCGCATCTCCAGAATCAGACCACCATCGGGAATCACCGCGATGAAGTTACCCGGCCCGACGTCGATGGAGCCGCCCGCCTCGACCCGCAACTGCTGAGCGCTGGTGATGTCGAGATCGGTCATGAGCGTACCGGCTGCACCGGTGGTGGTCGCAACGCTCCAGTCGATGCGCTGCCCGCCCGCGACGGCCGGCTGGTTGAGCCGCACCGTACCGGACACCTGCAGGTCCAGCGCGCCGATGCCGACCAGTCCCGCGCCCGCCACGGACGCCTTGATGCCCGTGAAGGACTGCGCGCCCAGGGTCACTGAAACCATATCGAAGGACGCACCGGTCACGAAGAAGCCCAGCGCAGTGCCGGTTTCGATCGCAGTACGATTGCCGTTGAATGCCGCATTCGCCCCTACGAAGAGACTCGCTCCGGTGACGCTGAAGGAAAGGATGTTGGCGCCGACAAGCGTGCCGCCACCGATGTTCGCGTTGCCCGTCGTGACGTCGGCGGTCGCCATCTCGAGAGTGATCCCGTTGCCACCGACGATCGCGACGACGTTTCCCGGACCGATGTTGAGCGAGCCGCTTGCGGTGAGGCTCAACGCCTGCGCGCTGCTGATGCTGAGCGCAGCGGGCAGCAGATCGTTCGGATCGTTCTGAAAACTGGTCGCGGTGGTCCAATCGATCCGCGGACCACCCGCCACGCTCGTCTGATTGAGTTTGATCGTACCGGAAGCTCGCAGGTCGACGGCGGCGATGCCGACGAGTTGCGCATCGGTCACTGTCGCCTGTACGCCCGTGTACTTGGTCGTGCCCGCCGTCACCGAGGCGAGTGCAAAGCTCGCGCTCGGCACGAGGAACCCGATGCTGCCGTTGGGCGTGAGGATGTCGTCGCGATTGCCATTGAGGGACGCCCCGCTGCCGACGAATAGCTTGGCGCCCGTCACACTGAAGGCAACGATGTCCGCATTCGCCAGCGGGCCGATCTGTGCGTTCCCGCTCACGACGTTGCCCGTGGCGAGGTCGACCGTCATGCTGCCGCTCACCACGGCCACCACATTGCCGGGACCGATATCGAGCGACCCCGTACCCGTGACGCTCAACTGCTGCGCGCTCGTGATGTCGAGGTCCGCCATCAGGTCGTTGACGTCGTTCGCGCCCTGGCTGGCTGTCGTCCAGTTCAGGCGCAGTCCATCGACGCGGTTCGACTGGTTGAGCTTCACCAGACCGGACACCATCAGATCCACGGCGGAGATGCCCACGAGCCCGGCGTTCGTGACACCGACTTCGAGACCTGTATAGCTGTCCACGCCCTTCGTGACCGTGACCATCGTGAAGCCGACATTGGCGACGCTGAAGCCGATGGCGTTCGTCGTCACGATGCTCTGGCCATCGGTGGACAACTCACCGCCGCTGCCCACGAAGAGACTCGCGCCGTTGACCTGATACGAGATCACTTCGGCGCCAAGGATGGTGCCGATACCTGCCACGCCCGACACGACGTCCATCGTCACGCGCTGGAGGACCAGCCCCCCCGGCTGAATGAGCGCGATGACGTTGCCGGGGCCGATGTTGAGCGCGCCGCCGACCTCGAGAACGAACTCCTGTTCCTTGGTGATCGCAAGCGCGGGGATGGCATCACTCGGGTCTACGCCCACCGCGCTGGCGGTCACCCAGTCGATGCGCTGCGCGTCGAGGCGGCTCGTCTGGTTGAGCTTGACGGTGCCGGATGCCTTGAGATCCAGTTCGCCGAGCCCGACCAGCGTGGCGTTCGCAATGGACGCTTCGACGCCGCGGTAGGTGTCCGTGCCCGTTGTCACGGAACTCATCTGGAAGGATGCATTGATCGCCGCTGCCCCGATCGCCCCGTTCGGCGTCAACACGGAATTTCGATCGGTCGAGAGCTGTCCGCCTGAACCCACGAAGATCTTGGCTTGCGTCACGCCTATCGAGAGGACGTTTGCATTCGCAAACGTGGCGAGCGCTGGGTTGCCCGTCACCACGCTCATGGTGGAGATGCTGAGCGTGAGACCGTCGGCGGGCACCACAGCGATTACGTTGCCGTCACCGATTTCGAGGGAACCGCCGGCGCGGACTCGGAGTTCCTGAGCCGCGGTGATGTCGAGATCCGGGATGATGCCGTTCGGATCGTTGTTCCCGACACTGGCCGTCGCCCAGTTGATGCGCTTGCCGTCGACGCGGCTGCTCGTGTTCAGCGAGATGATGCCCGAGACCTCGACATCCACACCGTCGATGCCCAGCAGCGCAGCGCGGGTGACGCTTGCACGAACCGCAGTGTAGGAGTCGGTTCCGGGGCTAGCCTGGGTAACGGCAACCATCGTGAACGATGCACCCTGCACCAGGAACCCGAGCGCATCGGCATCGGTGACGACCGACTGTCGGTTGCCGGAGAGCGCCCCTCCCGTGCCGAGGAACAGGCTCGCGTTCGTCACGCTGAACGAGAGTACACGTGCGCCGGTCAGTGTACCGATCGCGAGATCGCCGCTGACCACGTCCATGGCCGCGAGCTGAAGTTCCAGCCCACCCGTTGGAATAACCGCGACGGCACTGCCATCGGCGATGTCGATCGACGCCCCCCCGCGTAGACGAAGTTCGAGGCCGGAAGTGAAGTCGATCGTGAGATCCACAGGCACTGGCAACGCGCTGCCCGGATTCACGAGATCCTCGTTGCCGTCGGCGTCGAAGTCGAAAGCGGTGGTCCAATCGAGACGCGGCGTGCCGGCGGAAGCAATGTTGAGATCAAGCGCAGAAACCGTGAACTCGGCGTCGATGTCGCTGAGTCCCAGATTCACGACACCTGCCACCACGACGTCGCCCATCTTCAAGGCGGTCCAGCTGCGCACGTCGCCCACCTTCGACAGGCTTGCCAGGCCCAGCGTGCCCGACACCGTCAGGTGCGCCAGGTCATCGACGTGCACGCCGATGCCGCTCACCGACAACGCCACCGTCAACAAATCTGCATCGGTCAGCAGCGCCCCGTTGCCCGCACCATCCACGTCCGCCGTCACCGTGCGCTTCACCACCGCGAAGGCCGCCGTGCCCGCCAGCTTCACTTCGCCCAGCGCCAGGAACACGTTGTTGATGCTCGTGTCGTTCGCCGTGTTCGTGTCGAAGTCCGGATCGTAGGTGTACGAGCCCGTGCCCGTGAACGTCCCGCTTACCCGCAGTTCCAGATCCGCGCCGAAGTCGATCGACAGATCCTGCGCCACCGGCAGCTCGGCCCCGGGGTTCAGCACGTCCTTGACGTTGTCGCCGTCCAGATCGAACGCGCTCGTCCAGTCCAGACGCGTCGCGCCCGTCGTCGCAAGGTTGACGTTCAGCGACTGCACCGTGATCTGTGCCGTGAGGCCGTCCAGACCGAGGTTCACGTCACCCGCCACGACGACATCACCCATCTTCAGCGCCGTCCAGGAACGTGTCTCCCCCGGCACGACTTCAGGCGTCAGCGTCGCAACGGCGAGACTGCCCGAGACGGAGAGATGTGCCAGCCCATCCACGTGAACCCCGATGCCGGACACCTGCAAGGCGATCGTCAGGAGCGTCGCGTCCTGGAGCAGCGCCCCGGTACCGGCACCGTCGATATCGGCTGTGACGAAGCGCTTGGCGATTACGAACTGGGCCGTGCCCGCCAGCCTTACATCACCGATAGTCAGGAAGACGTCGTTGATTGTGGTGGCGCTCTGCGGCCCCCCGAAGTCGGGATCGAACTGATATTGGTCGGTGCCTGTCACCGAACCGCTCAACAGGAATTCGAGATCGGATCCGATCCGGATCGTGAGATCCAGGGGCGACGACAGGTTGGCGCCCGGGTTCAGCAGATCCTCGTTGCCGTCTCCGTCGAGATCGACAGCGCTCGTCCAGTCGAGGCGTTTGAATCCAACAGCCGACGTGTTGTAGTCGAGCTTCGAAACGGTGATGGCGCCGGTCAAGCCGAAGTCGCCCGAAACGGCAACCGTCGTGACGACCACGTCGCCCATCGTAAACGCTGTGTATCGCGCTGCCGTTTGACCCGCGGGGGTCACACTCGCAATCGCCAGCTTGCCGCTGACGTTCAGTTCGACGACACCATCGATGTCGATCGTGGCCCCCGTGACCGTCAAGGCCAGGAGATCCAGCGAGGCGGCCAGCAGATCCGGCCCGCCGAGGCCGTCGGTATCGACGTCCACCGTGCTGCGCTCCAAGGCGAACGCCCCACTACCGCCGATTGCGATCGGACCGAAGGCGAGAAGCTGCGCCTGCTGATTCGCCCCCGTGCCCACCGCTGCGCCGTTGCCAGTGATGCCGCCGACGACGCGAAGCGCCAAGGACGACGGCATGTCGATCGACAGATCCGGTGTGCCATCGAGAAGTGATCCAGGGTTAAGCACGTCCGGCGTGCCGTCGGCATCCAGATCGAAAGCGCTCGTCCAGTCGAGACGCTTCAGACCCACGATCGTCGGGTCGACCGCGTTGTAGTCGATCCGGTCGATCGTCACCGTGCCGTCGATGTCGATGCCTAGATTTGCCGCGCCGACGATCGTCACCGACACGTCACCCATCTTCAGCGCCGTGTAGCGGGCCACCGTTCCATTGGCGGGGGTGACGCTCGCAATCGCCAGCTTGCCGCTGACGTTCAACTCCACCACGCCATCGATATCGATCGTGGCACCCGTGACGGTCAGTGCCAACAGATCCAGCGAGGCACCGAGCAGATCCGGATCGCCGAGTCCGTCGGTATCGACGTCCACCGTGCTGCGCTCCAACGCGAACGCCGCGCTACCGCCAATGGCGATCGGGCCGAAGGCGAGTAGCTGCGCCTGCTGGTTCGCCCCCGTGCCCACCGCCGCACCGTTGCCGGTGATCCCGCCAACGACGCGAAGCTCCAAGGACGACGGCGTGTCGATCGACAGATCCGGGGTGCCATCCAGCAGGCTGCCCAGGTTCAACACGTCCGGTGTGCCATCGCCGTCGAGATCGAACGCCGTGGTCCAGTCCAGACGCTTCAGACCCACGATCGTCGGGTCGACCGCGTTGTAGTCGATGCGGTCGATCGTCACGGTGCCGTCGATGTCGATCCCAAGATTCGCTGCACCGATGATGGTGACGGATACATCGCCCATCTTCAACGCCGTGTAGCGGGCGACTGTGCCGGCTGCCGGAGTCACTGTCGCGACGGCAAGCGCGCCACTGACCTGCAGTCTCGCCACACCGCTGATGTCGACGGTGGCACTCGACAGCGACAACGCAAGTAGATCCATCGAGGCGCCCAGCAGATCGGGCGCACCGTTTCCATCGGTATCCACGTCGATCGTGCGGCGCTCCATTCCGAAGAGCGCAGACCCACCGATCAATACCGGCCCTGCCTCGAGAAAGCGGTTGACGGTCGTGCCGGGTATGGCAGCACCGTTACCGCTCACGGCTCCCGACAAACGCAACTCAAGCGAAGCGGGCAGGTCCAGCGTAAGGTTCGGCGTACCGGAGAGCAGGAGCCCCGGGTCGATCGCATCGAAGACGCCGTCGGCATCCAGATCGACTGCAGTTGTCCAGTCGAGACGGTCGTATCCGGGCGCCGCACTGTTGCTGTCGAGCGCATAGATCGCAAGCTCGCCGGTCAATCCGAAGTTCGACGTGGGCGTTCCAATGACCGTTACCGTCACCGCCCCCATCTTCAATGCACTATAGCGGGCCGATGTTTCGCCGGCTGCCGCAATTCGCGCGAGCGCGAGTTTGCCGGTCACTTTGAGGTCTGCGAGTTGCGATACGGAAACCGTCGCATTCGTGACCTCGAGGGCAATGATGTCCAGCCGCGCATCGAGCAGGTCGACGTTTCCGTTCGCATCCGTGTCGACGTCGATGACGCGCCGTTCCAACCCGAATGCCGCACGCCCCCCGATGCTCAGCGCTCCTGCTTGTAGGAGTTGGGGACTGCCTGCGACATTCGGCCCCGTTCCTTCAATTTCCCCTTGCAACCGCAGTTCCAGAGACGCCGGCATGTCGAGCGTAAGGTCGGGTGCCCCCGTGAGCAACGCCCCCGGGTTCAGCACATCCGCATCGCCATCCCCATCGAGATCGAACGCCTTCGTCCAGTCCAGCCGCTTCACTCCGGCGACGTTCTGATCGAACGCGTTGTAGTCGAGCCGATCGATGTCTAACGAGCCGGTGAATCCGAACGTCGTTGATTCCGTGCTCGCCGTCACCGTCACCGCGCCAATCTTCAAGGCGGTGTAGCGGGCCGTGCTGCCGTTGGCGGCCGTCACGCTGACCACCGCAAGGTCACCCGTCAAGGTCACCGTAGCCACCGACGCGACAGCCACCGCCACCGACGTGCCGTTCGTCGACAGTGCGAGCTGATCCAACCGGGCGCCGAGCAGATCGGCCGTGCCGTTGCCGTCGGTGTCGACATCGATCGTCCGGCGCTCCAAGCCGAACGCCAGTGCGCCGCCGATCGTGATCGGACCCATCGCCAACAGTTGCGGCGTGTTCGCGCCAGAGACATTGGCGCCTGTGCCCGTCACTTCACCGGTCAACCGCAGTTCCAGCGAGGCTGGCAGATCGAGCGTGAGATTCGGTGTACCGGTCAGCAAGGCACCGGGGTTCAGTACATCCGCATCGCCATCCCCATCGAGATCGAACGCCTTCGTCCAGTCCAGCCGCTTCACGCCGGCGACGTTCTGATCGAACGCGTTGTAGTCGAGTCGATCGATGTCCATCGCGCCGGTCAAGCCGAACGTCGTCGACTCCGTGCTCGCCGTGACCGTCACCGTGCCCATCTTCAAGGCGGTGTAGCGGGCCGTGCTACCGTTGGCGGCCGTCACGCTCACCACGGCAAGATCGCCCGTCAAGGTGACCGTGGCCACCGACGCGACAGCCACCGCCACCGACGTGCCGTTCGTCGACAGCGCGAGTTGATCCAACCGGGCGCCGAGCAGATCCGCCGTGCCGTTGCCGTCGGTATCGACATCGATCGTTCGGCGCTCCAAGCCGAACGCCAGTGCGCCGCCGATCGTGATCGGACCCATCGCCAGCAGTTGCGGCGTGTTCGCGCCGGCGACGTCGGCGCCCGTCCCCGTCACTTCGCCCGTCAGACGCAGTTCCAGCGAGGCGGGCAGGTCGAGCGTGAGATTCGGTGTACCGGTCAGCAACGCTCCCGGATTCAGCAGATCTGCAGTGCCGTCGCCATCAAGGTCAACTGCCTTCGTCCAGTCAAGTCGACTGACACCCGGCACCGCCGAATCGAACGCGTTGTAATCGAGCCGATCGATATCCATCGCGCCGGTGAGCCCGAACGTCGTCGACGCCGTGCTCGCCGTCACCGTCACGTTGCCCATCTTCAGCGCGGTGTAGCGCGCGCTGGACTGGCCCGCAGCAGTCACGCGCACCAACGCGAGCTGCCCTGTCAGCAGCGTCATCGTCGCGATCTCATCGACGACGAGTTCGGCATTCGTCACCGACAACGCGAACATGTCGAGCACGGCTCCGATCAGATCGGAAAGACCATTCCCATCCGTATCGATATCGGACGTGCGTCGGCTCGCCGCGAAATCGACCTGCGTTGCGTTGATGGCCACCGGACCCGCGAGCAGGACGCGATCGTTGTTGTTCGTGTCGCCCGTGATGGTGCCCGCAAGCGAGTACTCGAGCGCACGAGTGAAGTCGATGGTGAGATCGGGCTGCCCGCCCAGATTGACTCCGGGATTCAGCAACTCGGGCGCAGGATCCGCGTCGAGATTAAAGGCTCGCGTCCAATCAAGCCGGGCCAGGCCGGCTGCGGCGGCGTTGTAGTCGAGACTCTCGACGGCGATCGTTCCGGCGACTCCGAAGTCCGTGCCGCCACTGACCCCGCCCGTTGCCACGACCGCTCCCATCTTCAGAGCGGTATAACGCGCAGCCGTTTCTCCCGCGGCGACGACTCGCACCACGGCAAACGAGCCAGTCAGCGTCAGCGATGCCACCTGATCGACGACCAGTTCGATCCCCGTTGGGCCCGGAACGGTGAACGCAACGGTGTCGAGCGTCGCGCCGATGAGATCCGCGCTTCCGTCCCCGTCCGTATCGACATCGATCGTCTCGCGGGTGAGCGCAAATTGGGCAGATCCCGACACGGTCACCGGACCGGCTTGCAGCAATCGGTCGTTCGGTCCGGCGCCGCTGACGGCCCCGGTGATCAACATGCGACCGGCGGTGTCCGTCGTGATCGAGAGATTTCCGCTGACGCTCAGGAAGTCAGCGATGCTCAGCGTCGCCGCACTGAGTTGGAACGATACCGTGGGTGCATGGCCGTTGAACACGTTCGCGGCATCGATGCCGATCGTACCGCTGCCGCTAAGTTGAAGCGACGGTGCGTTGATCGTGGCCGTGACGGGCAGGTTGAAATCCAGGACCTGGCTGGGCGAACTGAACTGAACGAGACTGCCGTAGGTCGAGGCGCTGAAGAAGCGGACGATCGACAAAGCATCCGGTGTGGCATCGGTATCCTGGAAATCCACCGCGACGGCTGCGCCGATATTGGCGGTGCCGTCCTCGACCTCGACCTCGCCGAGCCCGGCATACTGTAGAAGAATGTCGATATCGTTCGCGCTGAACGTTCCGGCCACTTCGAACGTGCGAACCACGATCTCTATGCCGGCCGTGCCGTCGCCCTCGCCGTCCGGTGTAAGCGCCGTGCCCAGATCGATCACGATGCCGAAATCGAGATCGAGATCGAGCGTCACGGAAAGTGTCGTTGAACCTTCCAGCGGACTGCCTGCTTCGCCGAACTGCACCGCGCGGGCATAGGTATTGGTGCGGGTCAGGTCGAACAGGATCTCGATTTTGCCTGTCGTGTTCAGATCGTTCACGATCGAGAATTCGTTCGCGGCCAACCCCAACTCGGTTTCGATCAGGGACTCGAACGAAGCGATGTCGATCGCGCTCACGCCGGCCCCCACCGATGCGGGGAACTTGGCGAAGAAGGTATCGAGACCGATCCCCGTTGCCGCCTCGTTCAGGAGTTCTGCGAGCGTCTTGTCGATGATCGGCAAGCGCGTGTTCAGACGGCTATCGCTGTCGATGAACGCCTTCAATTCGGCGATCTTGTTCATCGCGCCGTCGTAGGCATCGCGAACGAGTTCGACAGGATTCACAAGTCCCAGATCGACGAGACGCTTGGCCGTCTGCGCCTTGCTCAAGAGCAGACCGGTCGAAATGGTGGCGACCGACGCATCGGTGACGCCCAGCAGTTCGAGGATCTTCCGCTGCGAGATCTCCTCGTACACGATCTCGCTATGACCGACATCCGTGCCGACCAGGACGCTCACTTCCACCAGGCGCGAAGCCACGAACCCGTCGCGCGCCGAGAACGTGGATACCGTACCGTCGCCACCCGTCGGATTGTTCCGGATCTCGTACCAGACCTCGGACGAAGACGGGAAGTGCCCGATGATCGTTTCGCCGATACTGAGTGTCTCGTTCTGGAGTCCGGCTGACAGCGACGGCCCGACGTGCCGGAACATGAGATCCGGGGTATCGACTTCGCTGCTGTAGACGATGAAGGTCTGCCGATCGTAGAAGCGCAGCAGTTCGTCGTAGGTCACGATGCCGTCGGCTGCACCGCCCAGCTCGTCGCCGCGATCTGCGACGGCGAGTGCGCCCGGGAGAGCGTCGCCCGCGACGCTGAGTACGCCATCGAGCGCCCCCGTGTCGTATTCGGCGAGCAGCTCGGCGAAGGTCACGACGCCGTCGACATTGGCGTCGGCCTGACTCAACGCAAGCGGCAACGCATCGGCCACGACTTCCAGCTCACCGCGTGCCACGAAGTCGTCGACGGCGTGCGCGTTCAAGTCCGCCAGGAGGCTGTTGTACAACTCGTCGCTGGGCAGGAGCCCGCGCAGCGATGTCGTTCCGTCTTCGAGGTCATCGAGGAACGGATACGTAGCCAGCAGATCGTGGAATGCACCGATGTACCCTTGAACGAACTCGGCCGTCGTTGCCGCAACCAGTGCGCTTCCGTCGGGGTTGCGTACCGTGGCGCCGTCCTGCTTCAGTTCCCAAGCCTTGCCGATCAGCAAGCCCAGGCCGCGGGTCGAACTTTTGGCGCTGAAATCATCGTTCAGCATCATGAACGGTGCGCCGGTTCCTTGATTCGGTACGCCCGTCTGTACCAGCATGTGCACTGGCAGCAAAACATCGGCACCGCTCTGGTCTGCCACTCCGCTTTGGATGTAGCTGCGCGCGACCAGTCCCCCCGTGCTGTGCGTCAACACGTCGACCGCATCCGGCGCTGCACCGGTCAATGCAATCCAGTCGGTGACGGCCTCGTTCATCCAGTAACCGAGGTAATCGAGACTCGTCTCGAACACCAGATCGAGCAGCGATGCCGCCGTTACATGACTCACTACACCATCGTCCGTACCATCGGCCAGCGCTACGGGGACGCGCCAATCCCACAATGCGGCAAACAGGGTTCCATCGTTGCCGGTACGACTATCGACATATCCGATGTTCGCGAGGGTCTGGACGATATCGGAATAGCCCTCGGCCAGCGCTTCGAGAACCATCCGATCCGGATGGATGCCGCGATTGAGCAGCCACTCTTCCAGCGCTGTGTCGCCGTCAAGGGCGGGGCTCGGTGTGGCGTTGATGTTGTATGTCGTACCCGCGAATCCGGGGATGAAAAGCAGCGGCCGGTCGACCACGGTTTCGACCGACGCGAGCGTAACGCCGCCTGTCGTCCCGGCTTGATTGACCACGGTGTCGGCGTTTCCGCTACCGCCATCGAAGCTCACCGTCGCCGTGCCGGATGCGCCGATCGTAAGCCGGTCGTTGCCTCCGCCACCGTTGATCGCCACGGTCGAGGTGAAGCCGCTCGTCAAATTAAACTCATCTGAAACTGCACCACCGGCCAGCGTGGCAATGCCGTTGAACGTAATCGTCGGGAGCCCGGAGGAGTCAAGTGTGCCGCCGTTCGACGCGCTCAAATTCCAGGTGGCCTCCAGGTCGGGACCGATCAGCGTAATGTCGGCGGCGGCATTTCCGATGATGTTGGTAATGCCGGCGACGTCCGTATCGTCGTCGCCTGTGTCCGTCCCCGACACATCGATCGATCCGTTCGAATTGACGCGGATGGTGATCGTCCGACCGTCGTTGGCGCCGGCTGACAAGTCCAACGTCGGCGGCGAGGTCGAAGCACTTGTGATTCCCTCGACGGCCGCGGTGCGGGCCCCACCAATGGCCCCGAGCAGCACGCGCTCGCTTCGTCCGAAATACTCCGACATGACGGCGATGCCCGAGTCGTGATCGAACCCGATCACATGGCCGACTTCGTGGACCATGACGGTAAGCAGATCGACGCGGCCGAATGCGGGCCCAAGCGGAGATGCTGCAACGCGCAATCCCAGTCCGTCGATCAGAAATTCGGACGCCTCATCGGGCGTGGGATCGACGAACCAGCCGCGTCCACCGGCGTCGGTGTCGATGCTGATCTGGAAGCCTTCGGCCCAGCCAAGCTGACCGGCGGGTAGATCGACGACGGATACGTGAATCTGGGCAAGACGCTCGGACTGGTGTTGGGTGAGACCCGTCTGCGTCCAGAGGCCGAGCGCCTGCTGCAGGAGGGGCTGGAGATCGGCATCGGACACGGCACCTGCGCCGCCGACGACACCCTGCACGACGTCCTCAGCGGCTTCCACCGCCACGTTATCACCGTACAAAAGAAAAAACCGCCCCCCTTCGTCTCCCTGGGGCGAATCATTTGCAGCCAACTCATTGTTATTGTTCGATGCCGTGTCTGCGGCATTCTCAGAAGCGATATCACCCGGCGGCCCCCGCGGAAGCTGGGCGCCCGGATAGTCGACGCACGCAAGTCCCATGTGCTCCACAGGACGAATCTTCTGATTTGCTTCCGTGTCCTGGATATCGGAGACCACTGAACGGGGGGCAATGGCCTCGGATATCGAGGATGACGCAGCGGCGTGTTCCGATTCGAATGCTGGCTGAGAAGGCAGTGCCGCCGGCGCCTCGGAGGCCGATCCCGGATCGGCGGATCCTGGCTCGCTCCCCCAACCTGCGCCCCAGGAAACGCTCGGCGCTGAGGATGTTGCACCGCCAGAACCCTTGCCCGTGGCTGCTGCGATTTCAGCGCTCGTCGCTGCATCGAGCTGCTGAACATGAACGTCGATCTGGGCTGAACTCCCATCGTCGCCCTGGGCGGCAAGGCGCGCGGCTTCGGCGAGCAAAGGATTGTCAGCAGAGAGGAGCACACGCGGCTCGAGTTGCTCGAGCTTGAACTCCGACCCCGAGGGATTCTTTGATATTGCCGAAGAGGGACGCGCGCCAAGGCGCACCTCCTCCTCGTTGGGAGGCGACGAGCGCAAGCGCTTGGTCAACCAACCTAGCAAATCGAGCCCCTAAAGTCGCGTCCGTCGCGGCCGTTACCGAAGCGGGTAGTACACACCCCACGAGGCAACGATCCGACGCAATCCTCCCTCGAAACGGACGATCTGCCGAGCGGAGAGAAGGACGTAGCGATCGACACGCCGTCGCGACTCCATCAAAACGATGGATGTCGACGGTTCGTCCGAAAGACTGACGAAGGTTATGTCACGGGTACGGGCGATGCAAGTCCCTTTATCGGCCTCTGTTTGCGCTCGCCGCTTCAGATTAGCTTAACTAACCCTGTACCGTACCGTATCAACGCAATCCTGGATTGCGCCCCGGACTCCAACGACGGGTTGATACACGGAACCAACCCTGGGTTGGACCGCAGGTTTCAACCCAGGGTTGGACGCGCGCGCACTGGGTTTCGCCGCACCGCGTGGGCGTCAGGGATTCCGACCGCCTCCGTTCGAAGGCTCGGTGCCGCGCTACGTGCACGCGAAGGAATAAGTCCCGTAGTCGATCCGTCCGTTGACGATTGACCGATTGTTGTTGTTGAGCACCCGCGCATCGCACGCACGATCTTGTTGACCCTCGTCGCCGGGCGAATGCAGGCCTGCTCCCGTGTTCATCATCCATACCGTGCCGTCACTCGGCCGGCGTTCGCGTTGCTCCATTGCCCCCGCCCGATCGCGGCTGCGGCCCTCGTTACCGATGATTCACCCGTCGAAGAGTCATCGGGTTGGAGTTCGGTCCAGCAGTAGATGTAATCGATGCCATCGCTTCGGTGGCGCCCGGGCAGTCCGGGATCACGCCAGTGCCTTCCGTGCTGAACTCATGTCGGCGGATCGACGTGGATTTCGCCGCACTCCGCATCTCGAGGTGACGCCCCAGAATTCAGCAAACGTATCGTGCTGTGTCGCAGCATTGTCTCCCCTGAGTTCGCTCCACGTGGATCTTGACGTAGACAAGGCGAGCGCATAATAGACCATATTGTGATCTAAGCTCCTCGTCTTTTCCGCGGAGTGACGGGCTGCATATATGCCCTCAAAACATCGCCAAGTGATCCGATTCAGGCGACCGAGAACGTAGCGGTTTGAGCTCGTCACGAAGGCGATGCGCACTTCTCGTCCGATTCAGAACCTCCCACCTTCGCGATACCATCCGGCAGTCTGCTTGAGGAGACTCATCCCATGAATCAACCGTTAGGCGTGGCCGTGATCGGCGCCGGCCGCATCGGCACCCTGCGCGCGCGCCTTTGCGCGAAGCATCCCTGTGTCGGCTTTCTCGCAATCGCAGACACCGACATCGACAAGGCACGATATCTCGCCGAAACCACGAGCGCCTCCACATTCGGCAGCGACAACGACGCGCTCATCTCGCTGCCCGAGGTCAACACGGTGTTCGTTTCGACACCGGAAGGCGAGCACGTCGCCGCTGTGTGCAAGGCACTCGAACTGGGCAAGGCGGTCATGGTGGAGAAGCCGCTCGCACTGACGCTTTCGGATGCGGAGCAGATTCTGTCCGCCCTCGCCGCCAGCAAAGGGTCGCTCCGAGTCGGCTACAGCCGCCGCTTCAAGGAATGTTTCCTCCGCGCCAAGGAACAGACGAACCAGCAGCGCCTGGGCCGCATCGTCGGCGGACTGGCCCGCGTCTACAACTCCCGCGCGCAGGCATTCGCGATCCTGAAGCGCGACCCGCATGCTACGCCGGTGCTTGACGTGCTGACCTACTACGTCGATCTCATGTGCTGGTTCATGGAGGGCAATGTCCCGGTCGAAGTCGTTGCGCGCGGCCAGCACGGCATCTTTCGCGAAGCGGGCTACGGCGCGCACGACGTGACGTGGGCGATCGTGACCTTCGCCGACGGCGCCGTCGTGAACTTCGGAGTGAGCTATGCCTTGCCGGCAAAGTACCCGACCCTGGGTCAATCCGATCGCGTCGAACTCCTCGGAACAGAAGGCACGATGATCATCGACGACGACCACATGGATCATCTCCTGTACTCCGATCGAGGAATTCCGCATGCGTACGTCCCCGATCACAGCGTCAACATGGCGTTCCTCGGCAGCAACACCGCGGGCGACTGGGCGGTGGGCGATTTCTGGGGTCCCCTTGGGAACGAGACCCGATCCTGGCTCGACAGTCTGGTCACCAAGACGCCTACGGTACACGCGACGCCGGAGCAGGCCCTGGTCAATCTGCAGACCACGATCGCCATCGAACGGGCTGTCGCCACGGGACAGCCCGTGAGGCTCCCCCTCGAAACGTGACACGACGGGATCGGCCATTCGCCGTGACTCCGATTCGATAGGCCGTCGTGTGCGACATGCGCTTGTGCGACTCGAACTCAGGTAGGATTTATCCCGGTCGACGGCAAAGCCACTGCGCGCCGTTTCGCTCCGGGATTCGAGAGCCAGTCGCTTACCGCTGCGGTCGCAGAGCAGCCCAAGCCCTCAAGGACGAACTCGCGGAGCACTCTCGGCCGCGACGCACCAGAGATTCACAGGAGGAGACATGGCAGCATCCACCCACTTCGACGTTCGACGCGTGACGCCCACCTGCGGCGCCGAAGTCGACCGCATCGATCTATCGCAGCGATTCGACGACGGGCAGATCAGCGCGCTGCACGAGGCCCTCGCCGAGCATGGCGTACTTTTCTTTCGCGATCAGCAGCTGGCCCCCGAGCAGCAGAAGGCCTTCGGCCGTCGCTTCGGCGAGCTGCACCTTCATCCGGCCTGGCCGCGGCTACTGCCGGGGCACCCGGAAGTCATGGAAATCTACACCGACGAGAAGAGCAAACGCATCGCGGGCGAAGACTGGCACTCCGATGTTTCGTGCGACCCCGCACCACCGCTCGGCACAATCCTCTATATGGTGGAAGTGCCGCCGGTCGGGGGCGATACCCTTTTTGCCAGCATGTACGCGGCGTACGAGGCCCTGTCCGAACCGATGAAGCGCATGCTCGAAGGCATGACGGCCCTGCACGACGGTGAATCGACCTACCGCGGGCGTTACGAAGGCGCCGCGGAACGCGAGAGCTACCCGTCGGCCGAGCACCCCGTGATCCGCACCCATCCGATCAGCGGCAGGAAGGCGCTCTTCGTGAACCGGATCTTCACCCGCCGCATCCTGCAGCTGGCGAAACACGAAAGCGATGCCGTCCTCGAGATGCTGTTTCGGCATTGCGAGACCCCGGAGTTCCAATGCCGTTTCCGCTGGCAGCCGGGCTCGGTGGCCTTCTGGGACAATCGCTGCGTCCAGCACCACGCCCTTTGGGATTACTATCCCCATCGTCGGCGCGGACATCGCGTCACGATCAAGGGCGACAAGCCGTTCTACCGTCCCTGATCGACGATCACGCACGGGCATCCCCACGACAGGAGGAACAATGAACACGATGACCATCGAGGCGCAGCGCCCCGCTCAAGGCCCGCAGGTTTGGTACGGCCCTGAAATGCGCAGGCGCGAGAGCGAGTGGAGCTGCACCTGGACGGGCGCCGAGATCGCCGAAATCGAAACCGCTGCCACCCGGGTTGCCGCCGGGGACCGCGACCTGATCACGCTCGGCAAGGCGGACTTCCCGCTCCCGACCATCGCACCGCGACTCGACAAAGTCCGCAGGCATCTGCTCGACGGCCCGGGCTTCTTTCTGTTTCGCGGCCTGCCGACGCATCGCTGGGACATTCGAACCTCGGCCGCCGCCTTCTGGGGACTGGGGATGCACCTCGGCGAGCCTTGCTCACAGAACGGCAAGGGTCATGTGCTGGGTCACGTCACGAACCTTGGCGTCAACTACCAGGATCCCGAAGCGCGCGGCTACCAGACGAATGCACGCCTTGCCTACCACACCGACTCCTGCGACATCGTCGGGCTGCTCTGCCTGAAGACCGCGAAGTCTGGGGGACTCTCCTCCGTGGTCTCGTCGACGACGCTCTACAACGAGGTGCTGCGCCGCCGCCCGGATCTGCTCGAGCCCCTGATGGGCCCCTTTTGCCGCACCCGCTGGGGCGAGATCCCAGCGGGGAAGAAACCTTGGGCCGAAGTGCCGGTATTCATGCCGCACGGGGGACGGATCATTGCGCATTACGTGCGCAGCGCGATTCGCAAGGGGCAGCTGCTCGAGGGCGTGCCGAAGCTCACGCCGCTGCAGGAAGAGGCGCTCGATTTTCTGGATCGCCTGACGGAAGATCCTGCAATACACCTCGACATGACGTTCGCCCCGGGCGACATCCAGCTCGTCTGCAACCATTCGATGTTCCACAGCCGAACTTCCTACGAAGACCATCCGGAAGTCGAAAACCGTCGTCATCTACTCAGGCTATGGCTCGCCTGTGCAGACGGCCCTGCGATGCCCGAGTGGCTGACCAAGATCTACGCAGGTGAAACCGGCAATGGCCGACCGAATGGCATCGTGGTCCCGGGCGTTCCGTTCAACGCACCCCTGGTTCCTGCGTAGCCCGCTTTTCGGCGGCGGCGCTGCTTCCGCCTGGATTACTCGGGGCACAAGCCCGCCGCCTGTTTCCCTGGCCGCAATCAACGCCTGAATGCGGGGCCACTGTTCGACGCAGGGTCGTCCGCGGGCCGGGAGCCCGTCGAGGCTCGATCCGCGACTTCAGATTGCGCCGTCTCGGCCGTTGTCCCGGTCATGCCGCCTCCAGCCGCCATGCCCAGCCCCTCGATGGTCCCGGCCACGACCTATCGAAACGCGTTGCCCCTCGGAACGATGCTGCAGGAGTACCGGCTCGATGCGGTGCTCGGCGCCGGTGCCTTCGGCATGACGTATTTGTGCTGGGATGCGCATCTCGAAAAGAAGGTCGCGATCAAGGAGTACCTGCCGGTCGAATGTGCGCTGCGGGCCCTCGACGGCAGCGTCATGCCGATCACGACGGAGCGCAGCAACGACTATCAGTGGGGTCTCGATCGCTTCCTGCTCGAAGCCCGCACGCTCGCAAAGTTCAGTCATCCGAACATCGTGCGGGTAAACCGCTTCTTCTCCATGAACGGCACCGCTTACGTCGTGATGGATTACGAGGAAGGCGAGCCGCTGTCTAAGGTACTCAAGGATGCACCGAACCCGGATGACGCGCGGCTGCTCAAGCTGACCCTGCCCTTGCTCGACGGATTGCAGGCCGTGCACGAGGCAGGCTTCCTGCATCGGGACATCAAGCCAGCAAACGTCTTCATCCGCAAGAACGGCACACCCGTTCTGCTCGATTTCGGTGCGGCACGCCAGGCACTCAGCGGCGCGACCAAGACCCTCACCGCGGTCCTCACCCCGGGCTATGCCCCTCTCGAACAATATGCTTCGGACGGCAACCAGGGCCCCTGGACCGACATCTACGCCCTGGGGGGGGTGCTCTATCGCGCCGTGATGAATGAGAATCCGCCGGAAGTCACGAGCCGGCTTCGGAACGACATGGTATCCGCCCGATTGCGTGCCATGCGCGGACGTGTCGGCGTCGGCATGCTGAGCGCGATCGACTGGGCGTTGACCCTGGATGAAAAGCAGCGCCCGCAAACCGTCGTCCAGTGGCGCGAAGTGATCGAACGCGGAACGATGCCACCCGTCACTGCGGCGGCAGCACCTTCGCCGGCCCAGCCGACTTTCCCCCCGACGGTCAGGATCGCACCGGCAGCTTCTGCCCAGGTTCACCCCATTCGACCCGCAGCCCCGGCTCCGGCGCCCGCTGCACCCGCCTCGCCCAAGGTGCGAAGCACGCCGCCACCGAACGCGATGGCCTATCCGCAAAGTCCGCCGATCGGCGCCCGTGCTGCAGTCCAGCAAGCTCGTCCGATCGGTATCGCCGCCGTCCGTACGAATGCCGACGCCGTGGTCAACCAACCTCGGACGTCACTGCACTGGGGCTGGGCCGTGCTCATCGCAGCGGCCGTGGGGGCCGCCGTGTGGATCGGACTCTCCCACAGCCGGGCCGCCTCGGAGGGCGCACCGCAGAGCCTCACGTTCGAAACCGCCACGGGGCCGGTCACGATCCACGGGCGCGTCGTATCGATCGGCAAGGGACCGGCGGAACCCGATGCCGCAGTCGCAAAGCGAGAAGACTCCAGCAGCGCTCGCCGCGACCAATCCACCAAGGCAGATCCTTCGACGCCCACAAGCACGGATCAAGCGTCCGTCGTAGCCCATGGCGCCGAGATCCAGGTCACGAAGGCCCCGAGCGAGCAACCAAGCTCTCGGGAGTCCGGGACAGAGCGCCCATCGGCTCAGCAGTCAGCCACCGGCTTTCGATTCGATGGGCCGCAGACCATCGAATCGAGCGGCCTGATTCAGCACGCCTCGGAGGGCATTGAAATCGAACCGGCGCAGCATGCGCTCGCGCAGCCGTCGTCCTACAGCCGCGGTAGCCGAACCGCCAGCTTCGACGAGCGTGCGCGCGAGCCTTTCGACCGGTCGCGCCGGCCGGACGGAATGCAGCCGCCGAATCGCGGGCCGGGCCCGGTTCGCGGTTTCTTCGATGCCGATCAGAATCGGGACGGGCATCTGAGTCGCGACGAGTCCTATCGAATCCCAGCGCTTGCCCGACGCTTCGAGCAGTTCGACACCAATGGCGACGGACGCATCTCGCTGCATGAGTTCGAGCGATTGCGTCATGCTCTGCCTCCCCCACCACAGCCCTTCCCGCGCTGAGCGCCGCATCACCGCATATCGAGCATCGCATCGGCTTCGGCGCAGCCCGCGGCAACCGATTGGCGCGCCATGACCGCTTCGCTGCTTCATCGGTCGACGCGCGACCCATGGCGCATCTCTTGCTTTTTGGCGCTTCAACACGTTCGTTGACGCCAACCGAAGCCGAGGATGCACCATGAAGAGAGCAGTTTGTCTGATTGCCGCGGCGCTCACGTGGGCCACACCTGCCCACGCCCAGTGGCCCGATCGACCCGTCCGGCTCATCACACCGTACGCCGCCGGCGGCTCGACCGATCTCGTGGCACGCCTGATCGGGACGCGCCTCACGGAGCGGCTGGGTCAGCAGTTCGTCGTCGACAATCGAACCGGTGCGGGCACTTTGATCGGCACCGAGATTGCCGCCCGCGCCACGGCGGACGGGCACACGTTGCTCATGGCGACGCCGCCCTTTGTCGTCAACCCATCGCTCTATGGGAAGGTGTCTTACGAGCCAGCCCGCGATTTCGTTGCAATCACGAACATCGCCGGCTCCAGCAACATGCTGGTTGCGCATTCGACCATGGAAGTCGCGACCACGCAGAATCTGATCGCGCGCCTGAAGGCCAATCCGAACAAGTATGCCTATGGGTCGAGCGGCGTCGGCGGTGCAGCCCATCTTGCGATGGCTCTCTTTACGAGCATGGCGGACGTCGAGGCGATCCATGTGCCGTACAAAGGTGGCGCACCAGCCGTGGCCGATCTCGTTGCCGGTCGCCTCGCCTTCATGATGGCCAACCTCACGACAGCGCAACCGCACGTTCGCGCAGGCCGCTTGCGGGGCCTCGCCGTCGGGACTGCCAGGCGCTCCGTGGTGTTTCCCGAGCTGCCGACAGTGGCGGAATCGGGGGTGCCCGGCTATGAGGCCACCAACTGGAACGGGCTCGTTGCCCCGGCACGGACCCCGCGGGCGATCGTGCAACGGCTCCAAGCCGAGATTGCAGCCAGCCTCAAGGAACCCGCACTCGCCGAGCGCATGTTGAAGGCCGGCCTGGAGCCGATCGGCGATACGCCCGAGGCATACACGCGCTATCTCGCCGATGAAGGCCTCAAATGGGGCAAGCTCGTGAAGTCCGCACGGATCCAGCCCCAGTAAGGAATGCGTCGCCCGCATCCCGTACCGCGATGCCTGAGGCGCGCGACTGAGATCGACCGCGACCAGGACGAAGATTCCTGGCGAAAACGGGCGCGGATGGGAACGTCAACCCGAAGATGCCGTTGAGCGGGTCGTCCACCATTGTGCAAGCCAACCGACATTGCCGCCGACGGCGACGATTTCCTGCAGGGCGGGCGCCAACGGCGGAAAGTCGCGTTCGATGGCTCGCGTACGATTGACGAAGCGACCGGTGGCGAAATCGACCTCGAGCATGTCGCCGGTCTCGCAGAGATCCGTCACGCCGTCGCAGTCTGTCAGCACGCGCAGTCCACAGCCGACCGCGGCACGATAGGCAAGGTAGGGCATCGACTCGCACACGAGGCCGAGACCGAGCGCCTGCATCGCGATATAGCCGTTCATTTTCGGGCCCATGCCGAACTTGCGCCCGGCCACGATGATGTCGCCCGGTCGGGCACGCTCGCTGAAGCCCGGATCGGTCTCCCCGAACAGATGCGGGATGAGCTTCTGTGGATCCACCTCGCGAGCGGTGATGAGCCGGTCGGGAATGACCCCGCCTGCATGCTGCACGTGATGGCCGAGACGATAGCAGCGCCCCGCCAGGCTCCAGACGAAATCGCTCATGATGGCTCCACGGCGAAGGTCCGCGGATCGATGATCGCACCGCTTGCGGCGGATGCCGCCACAGTCGCCGGGCTCCCCAGATAAAGACTCGCCTTCTTCGAACCGAACCGACCGGGATTGGAATTCGATGCCGTCGAGATCGAGACCTCGCCGTCGTGAACGGGGCCGACGACCGCATCGTTGCACGGCCCGCAACCTGCCGGCAGGAGAATGGCACCGGCCTGCAGGAAGACATCGAGCAAACCCTCGGCAGACATGCGACGCGTGCTCGCTTCGGTGCCCGGGGCGACGAAGAGCCTGACGTGATCGGGAATGCGCCGCCCCCGCAGGAAGCGTGCGGCGACAACGAAATCCTCGTACATGCCTGAACCGCAAGCGCCGAGGAAGGCGTGACTGATGGACTGCCCGGTGGCCTCGCCAACATCGACGGCGGTCTGGATGCTGCCCGGAAGCACGACCTGCGGTTCCAGATCACCGATGTTCACAACGGCTTCGTGCTCGTACTGCGCATCGGCATCGGCATAGACTGGCGTGAATGGCTGTTGCGCACGTCCGCGAGCAAACTCGAGTATCGAATCGGAAGGCGGAAAAAACACGCCGTAGGCCCCGAGTTCAGTCGGCGAATTGCACAGCGCAGTGCGCTCGCTCAGCCCGAATTGATCGATGTCGCCTGCAAACTCGACGACGCGGTAATCGAAGTCGACATCCAGCGCACCGTTCCTGACCAGCCGCGCGAGGTAGAACCCGATATCCCGCGCGTAGACGTGAGGCTTGAGTTTCCCCGTCAGGGCGACCTTGACCGTCCGGGGGACACTGACCCAGTTGGTTCCCGTGGCAAGGACGCGACTGATCTCCGCACCCATGCGAAATCCGAAGGCACCGATGGCGCCGGCGTTGGTCGAATGGCGATCGTTGTCGAAATAGAACATGCCCGGCAGGAGCATGCCCGACTCCATCGGGAAGATGTGCCCGTGCCCGCCCCGCCCTACGTCGAAAAATCGACCGACGCCCCAGGCCTTCGCTGCGCTGCGGTTGATCACGCCGAACTCGGCGGCACGGGCGCTGCCGTAGATGACCTCGTGATCGGTCACCATCACGACCTTCTCGGGCGTTGCGAGTCGATCGATCCCGAGCGCTTCAAGCTCACGTTTCGCCGCGCGCACCAGACCATCGTGAATCATGATGAAGTCGGGGGTCGGCTGTACGACATCGCCAGGCCGAACCTGCGAACAACCGGCCGTGCGGGCCAACACCTTTTCGACGGCGGTCATGCCCATGAGTCAGTGCGTCCTAATTATGCCGCTGAAAATCCGATTCGCCTGCCGCCGCGATGCAGCGCGCAGATAGAGCCGAACCACCCGCCGAATTCTAATACAGCGCTGCGCTGGCGGCCTGTCCCGTGCAATGGTCCACCTTGCGTCGCCGGAAAACTGCGCCCGTGCTTTTGTGACTACAATTCGACCAGACGCTGTCGAAGGAGGAGACCAGTATGCCAGACGAAAGCATCGACTATCGAACGATCCGGGTCGTACCGCTCACGCCGACCATCGGCGCCGAAATTTCCGACGTCGATCTCAGCCAGCCGCTGACGAACCAGCAGTTCGAAGAAGTCCACGCTGCGCTCATGCGCCACCTGGTGATCTTCTTTCGCGCGCAGAAGCTCACGATCGATCAGCACAAGGCCTTCGGTCGCCGTTTCGGCGAGCTCGACATTCATCCGACGACGCAGATGGCCGGGCATCCCGAGATCATCGAGATCAAGGCCGACGCCAACTCCAAGTACATCGCCGGAGAAGTCTGGCATTCCGACGTCACGTGCAATCCGATCCCACCGATGGGCTCAATCCTCTACCTGCACACGCCACCGGAGAACGGCGGCGGCGATACGCTCTTCATCAATATGTATCGCGCATACGAAACGCTGGCTGCGCCCGTTAGAACGATGATCGATGGCCTGACTGCCGTGCACGACGGCGACAAGGTGTATCGCGTGCGTCAGGGCAAGACCCTGGCCCAGCCGGCGCCGAGTGCAGAGCATCCGGTCGTTCGCACGCATCCGGTTACCGGGCGCCGGGCACTATTCGTGAATAGAAACTTCACTTCGCATCTCGTCGGCATGTCCCGCATGGAAAGCGATGCCCTCCTCGACATGCTCTATCGCCATTGCGAGCAGGATGACTTCAAGTGCCGCTTCAAGTGGCAGCCGAATTCCATCGCCTTCTGGGACAACCGCTGCACCATGCACCTGGCCATGTGGGATTACTATCCGCAGCGGCGCTACGGACATCGAGTCACGATTGCTGGCCCCAAGCCCGTGTGAGGATCGACGGCTACGCGGCGCGCTC
>LNFM01000875.1_pt1 | contig 71080 bp, 88 predicted proteins | sample 596031 | NCBI WGS metagenome assembly LNFM01 (sample SAMN04254537, study PRJNA301005) | activated carbon metagenome | isolation source: dual media filters at the Ann Arbor, Michigan drinking water treatment plant | place: USA: Ann Arbor
GAAAACTCAGCGTATTTCTATGGTCAGGATTTACGCCATGGACGCAGAAGTTCTTTATTTCCAAATGACGTGCAAGTTCCCAAGCTGGACGTCGCCGGTTCGACCCCGGTCTCCCGCTCCAAAATCAACAACTTACGAGCCGTCGAAAAACACACCCTCCATAGACCCTCCATTAAGCATCAGGACGCCTTCTTCTTGCGCTTGGCGAACACCGCGTCTTCCAGCTGTTTGGCTGCGGCTGCCCGCTCCTTCATGCTCGACTTCGTGTAGACATCGAGCGCGACTCCGATGCCGTGACCGCGCTGATCAGCGGATACTTTCGGATCTACGTCGGCGTCGTGGCCGAGACTCGCGTGGGTGCGACGCAACACCTGGAAGTCTACCCAGCCCAAACCGATTGGTTCGAGCTTGGTTTTGATGTGATCCTCCAGCAAGGTCGAACGCCAAAGCGGTTTGCCGGTCTCACCCGCGAACACGTATGAGGCGGGATCAGTTTCAACAGCGCCTTCCATCCAGTCTCGAAGAATCGCGGCTGTCCTCGGGCCGGCAGCGACCTTTCGGATCAGACCGTTCTTGGGCGAATTGATCTCGCCCCGATACACTCGTTGCCGAACGAGGATGACCTTGCCGTCGGCAGAGACATTCTCGCGTTGCAGCGCAAGCAATTCCCCGGGGCGCATCCCTGAGAACACGGCCAAGTGGAACATGACCTGCTCTCGGAACTCGAGCGACTTCATGGCACGTTCGACGTCCTCGATGGCCATCGAATCGGTGGCGGCTCGCTTGGCTGCCTTCGGTGTGTAAAGCGAGGCCGTGGGGTCCACCAGGAGCAGCTTCTCGGAAACAGCCAACTCGAACATCGAGGACAGGTCCCATCGCAGGTGATCCACCATGCTGAAGGACAGTCCGGACGCCGCCTTACGTTCCAGGAACTGCTGGAGTGCTGCCAACGTCAGGTCCTCCAGTCGATTCTTGCCAAGATCCCCGCCGATGTGGTGACGAATCCGATTCGCCGAAGTTCCGGCCGTCGACTCCTTCCACTTGCCCAGGTAGAACGGGAAGTAGACTTGTTCAAGGAATTCGTCGACCGTTGGCGGCCGAATTGCGCCGGCGCTGCGGCCAACACCACCGTTGACCTCACGCATGAACTCTTCACGTTTCTCATCAGCCTGACCCTTGGTCATCTCTGAGGCCCAACCGATCGTGTGGTATCGGCGTTCGCCCCTGTGATCGTAGTAAAGAACCACCCATACTCTCCTATCCGCATGCCTGCGAAGCTGCAAGCTGCCTTTTTGAAATCTCCTGCGTCTCATGAATTCTCCTTGAGATGCGCAGGCGTTGATTCGGGGTGATTCGATCGTAGCATTCGAATTCACCTGGACTCGCTGAGGGCGGGTTGGTGATGTTGTTCCTGCTCTTGGAGCCATCGGTCGATCACGGTTCGGCGGATCAGCGCGCGGCGGCCGGCGCGAACGTAGGGAATCGCGGGAACGCCTGGCACCTTTCCCGCAAGAAGGTGCGAAAGATGAGATCGTGAGACGCCAAGGTAGCTGGCGGCTGCCTTCATGTCCAGGATTTCGCGTAGTGGAATCGCAGCGGCTGCGGAGTTCATGGCCGTGCCCTCCGGAGGCGATGATGTTCAAGGTGATATGCGCGTTGCCAGGTGTATCGGGGAAGGTGGAGTCTCATGACACCGTTCTACGCGAGATGCGTGATTCCACCAAGCGAGTTCTCGCGACGGCTGCGTCACGACAATTTTCTGAAGCGCTGGCCGTAGTGTCGACGGGCTTTCAGTGACTTACCGAAAGGCAACGCATATGCCCCTCCCGCAACTGCGGGTATCTGTTGCTGGGAGTTCACAATGCGTGGCAATACTTCCATATTGACTCGCATTGGCCCCTGGATTACTATTTTCATCACGCGGCTTCGATCGTGCTGCGGGCTCTGGAAGTAGGAAAAACAAAATGTAGCCAAGTCGTCTCACAGGCGGTTGTCATGCCGAAGGCAGTCAGAACCTACACCTCCCCCGGGCTGCATGGTTCCTCGGTAGATGCTCGGCCTGAACAGGGTCAATCCATCGGAGGAATCGCGCACCTCAATGGGCGCCTGAACGGATCGCCGACCCGTTCTGAGGACGCCCCTATCCTCCCGAACGGCAATTCGCGTTCAACCCAAGAGAAATATCCGTTTTCAGCGACGGACGACGAGCTACTGATGTCATGCTACGGGCAGAGTCGACGGTCGAAGCGCGAAGTCATCGCTCAGCTCCTGAAGGAACATCCGACGTATCCGCGGCACGTGATAACCCGCCGCGCGCGCCGGCTTGGGATTGCCGGACAAGAGACGCACTCCCGCCCATGGTCTGAGGCGGAGATCAAGCGGTTGACGGAATTGAAGAAGTGGCCTCTGAGCCAAATCATCGAGGAGCTTGGGCGCTCGCCGGATGCTGTGCGCGCACAACTCCGCCGTCAGCGCTTGAACGCCGATTTCTTTGAAGGTTGGAAGACGAAGGATCTCGTAAAGGACTTTCTCGTGACCGATGAGGATGTGGAGCGTTGGGTCCGGCGCAGTTGGATTCAGCGTGATCATGGCCGCGTCACGGAAGAGTCGATACACAAGCTTTTTCGCGAGCATCCCGAAGAGATTCCGTTCGATGCATTGGAGAAAGAGTGGCAGGACTTCCTCCTGGCGCGGCCTCGTCAGGCTTGGGCTTCCAGGTAGGCGTCGGAGTCTGCTAGCCATTGATCGAAACGAGGCCACACAGTGGGCCGTGTACGATGCCAGCTCTTGTCGCATTCCGCCCAGTACGCAACGACGCGTTCGTTGCGGACATGGCTGCGGGCGGTGTCCCTCAACGCCTGAAGCCAATTCCCCTGGACGGCATCCTTGAACTTGTGTTGCTCGATCCAAAAGAGCAATTGCTCCCAAAACCACATCGAATAGGTCGGACGCGTTGACTGCTTGCCGTGAACCGATTCGAGGAATCCGCGACAGCGACGATCAAGTTCGACCTTCGCCTCTGCAGGAACATCGCCCGACAGATCGACCAGTAGCCTGACCCAAAACGCGAAGGCTTCCCATTCGACGTACTGCGGTACGGCCACAGTCAGCTCCGGTGAGTGAATTGTCAGCAACTCGCGCTGCCATCGCTCGGCATCCGGGTATTTCGGCTGCCGCGCGGACCAGGGACCCACTTGCCGAAGTCGGCTCATCTCCGGGCGCCGGTCGACGTAGTAGTTCAGCGCCTGGTGCCAGCCGCCTTCATCCGCCCTGGAGAACATGTGGTGATCGACCCATTTATCGAGTTCCACGCACAAGTTGAGGGGGCTCTTCGGCTGCTGCCGCGTTCCGAGGAATCCGGGGCACCGCCGATGGATCTCCGCTTCCAGCCAGGAAGGAATGGCCGCCTCGGTCTCTGTTATCGCTCCTGCCCATCGAGCAAAGCATCTCCATCTCAATAGCTCATCGCAAGCGTCTTGGAAATCCCGCCAGGGGATCTTCAGCGATTGGTCCCGCATCCGGTGGCGGACTGCGTGGCCCGGGTTAGGTGCGCTCATGGCAGAAGCGTCGGTCGTCACAAACAACTAGTCAACTTGGAGCAGGGATATTTCAGCAGAACGGGATGAGCACAAACGGTCAACAGCAAACGACCCATCTGCGAACCCTCTTCGTGGAGACGTTCTAGCTTAAATCCCCAAAGGGCACGATGCAAGCACTTTTTTAGCTTCGTCGTTCCCGCCATGCGCATGCCATGACAATTTCTTTAAGCGCAGGTAGTGCCGCGTTTCCCGTCCCTGCCCAATCTGGAACTGTCTGTAGAGCTAGACGCAAGTGCTCGCGGCTCAAGGATTTGCGTTGGGGAGCTGCTCAGCACCCAGTGCCACTTGCGGAGCCAGAGGTTCCGGAAGACGCGGATTTTCTCGACTTGCTCAGTACACCCGGTCCGATCTAGGATGCCTTGTACTCGCTAACCGCGAGTGCGCAGAAGCAGGCGCCGGTAGTGCCGGCGTCGTGCGGATCTTCCTGACGGGACCTTGCATTAGGAGGACACGCAGCCATGAGGATCTGGATGAACCGCGAGGCCAATTTGGTCATGGAGTGGGTCACTGATCCGCACCATGATCGGGCGAGCCTATTCGCTCTGGCGCAAAGGATCGGGCGGACACCGGAAGCCATCGTCCACTATTTGCGGCGCAAGCTACCACCCGAGTTGTTCCCTTGGCGCAGGAAACCGCGCTGGAAGAAGGAAGAAGAACTCGCCCTTAAACAGCGCGGTGAGGTCAATGGCCGTTCGCGCGACGCGGTGTACAAGTACGCTAAGCGGAAACACATCGAGCCGCCGGCTGATGGAGACGAAGATGAAGACAGCCAGCCGCTGAAGGTTACGTTCGTTGCGGAGAGCCTCGGCGTCTCCCGCACGCAAGTGTACCGTTGGCTAGACCAACGGCTGCTCCGCCGATTCAAAGGCGGGGTCGCGGAGTCGAGTTTTGTCGCCTTGCTAAAGGATCATCCCGAACTCGTTCGATTCGACTCGCTGAGCCGCGACATGCAGGAGTGGCTGGTTGTGATGGGCTATGAGAACTCCTCTATGCAAGTGAAGGAGCCTAGCGTCCGCGGTCTCCTCAAGGAGCGCGCAGATGACGGAACGCCGCCATCAAGTCGAAGGGCTTGCGAAGCGTCGCGATGACCTCGCCGCGCTGGTCAATCGAGCGCTCATTCGAGTTGCCCAGCGGAGCAGCCATTTCAAGGTGCCGGACTCGCTCTGGCTCGATGCCCATCAAACGGCAGCAGGTGAAATCCGCTGCTACCGGGTCGTCGGCGAACACAAGGCAGCCGAGATTTCGAGCGGCACCGTGCAAAGGACCGTTCCCCTCCATCGCCGTGATCCCGTCTGCAATCACGTAGTGAACCGGAACGGTGGCTGCGAGTTCCACAATCGAGTTGTCGATGCCTTCCCAGTGAAGGATGTTCTTCGGCCAGCCGTAGACCGATCCCGGCAACACGCCGAAGAGGTTCTTCAGGCTCAGCGTGACGCCGGCCCAATGATGGGTTTTGATTTTGGGCATGGAGATCACGATGTCAGCGGCCAGCACCGACTCAGGCAGCCACAGGTCTGGGAGCGCAGTTGTCCTTGCGGCTGTGTTGACGCGCCGCACCGGATCGTAGTTTAGGTCGACCAGCGCCGGCCTTTTCAGGAGGCGAAGCTGTTCCGTGAACCCGCTCTCTTCGGCCAACATTTCGAAATCCCGCACATGACCCGGCCCATCAGCCACGGTGACCGCGGCGGCTCCACGACGATAAAGGGAGTCAGCGACGGCCGCCACGAGCAAGGGGTGCGTATTGATCGGCGCAGTCGGCGAATACTCGACGAGATTGGGCTTGAGCAGCACGCGTTTATCCTTGACGTCGAGTCCACCGAGCCGAAGACCATCCTCCACAACCGATGGACACAATCCGTAGCGCTCACATTTGAGAACCGCAACAGTGGAACGCCCCGGACTGCGCCGCTTCAGTTTAGGTCGCCACAACGTTCGTGCAGCGATACCAGCAGTGCCGGCTAGCATGATTCCGTTGAGGGCATGTCTGCGATTCATTTGGTGAACTCCCGAAAGCTGAATGTGGGTTCTTCCAGCGCTAGAGCCGCCGCGGCGAGGACTCGCGTCGGTGCACCTTCCGGCAAACAACGGAGCAATTGATCGCGCACGAGTGAGGAAGAAGGATGCTGATATGCGGCCAGAGCCATCGCACCCCATGCAAGAGAGTAGGGAGATCGACAAGTCGACAATCTGCTCTCCAGGTACCCGAGTGCTGCTCGGACGGTTTGCCATGGTGTACTTGGCCGAAGTGCTAACAACGCCATCGAAGTGAAGTCCGGATGCGGATCAAGGTTGATGCCGAAAACCTGCGAATTGCCGGCGTTCCACCCGCCCGCGGGGCACTGCCGATCCAAGAGCATTGCGTCGGCTGAGGTGATTCTCTGGTGTTCCACATCCCACGCTCGGAGCGCGAGCACCGTCATCGCCGTCGGGGCGATCCAACTAACGGTGCCGGGAACCCACGGCCAACCGTAACGATCAGGGTCAAAGCGAACCTGCCGGTCGGAGAGGCGGAACTTCCATTTCCAGAGCCAGTGTTTTTCGGCTGGCTGCAGGCTGAGGAGCCACTCGATCCCCCTCCCAACACTGTCGTTGCGATCCGACGCCGTAGCGCGCAGCGCAAGCAGGGCGAGCGCTGTCAGGAACGCGTTCGGTGGCTGGTCCGTGTGGTTCGCAGACCAGGCGCCATTTGAGAGCTGCGAGTGACGGAGGAATGCAATATCTCTTGACCGCAAAGCGAGGCACCGGAGTGCCGCGTCCTCCGTGCCCCCGGCAGGCCGTTTCTCTAGCAGTAGTCTGGCTTCGCGAGATGTCACACGGCATTCTATGCCGGAACGAAACGCTCTCCTACTGAGAAATCAATGGTAGTCAAACTGCGAGCTCGGCCTGAACGATGGCGGACGGTGTCCATCGAGTTGTTGTCGCGACAGTGCGCTCTTGGCGGATGGCAGTGAGTGTCCAGTGCGTTTTTGTCGTCTGATGGCGGAGACTGTAACAGTTTGGCCGATGGCGAGCGTTGTCCATCGAGTTTTTGTCGTGACACGACGCCGCGTGGCGGATGGCAGCCAGTGTCCGGCTCATTTTTCTTGAACGATGGTGGATGCCGTCACTACTTGTCCGATGGCCGGTGGTGTCCACCCACTTTTTGTCGTGACAGGGCGTTTGATCAACGGCTGAGTCTCTGGTGTAGTGGTGCGGCAGGCCGTGCGCTTGTATTCGTGGCTCGGTTGAACGATGGCAGGCGGTGTTCGTGTTGCCTTTCTTGGCGGATGTCCAAAGTGTCCAAGACCTGCACATTCGTCGAGCCTATCATCTGGCTTTGGCAAGGGCAGCGGAGCACTTACTCTGATCCCGGATGTTCGAGACAGCACAAGATGTCGCCCGAGGATTGCGAGAAGCCGGATATGCCGCCGATCCTGTATTGGTTCAAACGATCTGGCTCTCCACCAAAATGCAGAAGCCGATCCTTATTGAAGGACCGCCTGGAACCGGCAAGACCTATCTGGCGCAAGCGTTCGCGGCGGCGGCGAAGACCGACCTGATCCGGCTCCAGTGCTTCGAGGGGATCACGGAGCGGCAGGCGATCGGCTCGTTTGATGAGGCGCTGCAGCGGCTGTTCCTGGAGACCCAGGTCGAGGCCCTCGACCGAGAGTGGGAGAAGTTGCGCAATCAGCTTCACACGCTCGACTTCTTTACGCATGGGCCGCTGCTGCAGGCCGTGCTGCAGCCAAGGCCGGTGGTTCTGCTGATCGACGAACTCGACAAGGTAGACCAAAAGTTCGAGGCGCTGCTGTTGGAGATTCTGTCGGATTGGCAGATCACCATACCGAAGCTGGGCACGGTGAAGGCGAAGTCGATTCCCGTAGTCGTGATGACGTCGAACCAGGAGCGGCGGTTGGGAGACCCTCTGCGACGAAGAAGTCTGTACAAACGAATCGAGCATCCCGATGTCGTGAAGGAAGCCGAGATCCTCGACATTCGCACGGCCGAGGCTCCGTTGGAGTTGAAAGCGCAGGCGGTGGGGCTGGCGCAAGCTCTGCGCGGCTACAACCTGGTAAAGCCGCCTTCGATTGATGAGATCGTGCAATTGGTTCGGGCGTTGCAGCTAATGGGGCGCACAGAGATCGTGCCGGCTGACCGTGATGTGCTGCTTCCGTTCCTCGCAAAGACCGAAGAGGACGTGAAGCGGCTGCTGTTGCGAGATGGTTTCACGAGCCTGGTTGCGACGGCGCTCGAGTACCGCGACCAGGCCTTGGCCGCGATGAAGGGAGGCAGGGAGGTTCTGGCCGAGGCTGTATGAAAATCGCCCTGCTGTTTGTAGTGGTTTCTGTCTGTGGCGCGCAGTCTAGCGATGCGATGCGATGGGCGAACTACTGGGCGGATCACTACGGCCTCGAACGCGAGCTGGTCTACGCGGTGATCGAAACGGAATCGGGTTGGAACGTTCGCGCCATTTCTTCGGCCGGCGCAGCAGGGCTGATGCAACTAATGCCAGACACGGCGGCGACGTTCGGAGTTCGCAACCGGTTCGAGGTGACCGAGAACATTCGCGGAGGCGTGGCGTACCTGAAGTGGCTGGAACGCCTCTGTGGCGGCGATCGCCGGCTGATGCTTGCAAGCTACAACGCCGGGCAAGGGCGCGTGCTTCGCGCCGGACTTGCGTTCGATTCGGAAGATGTACATGCGTACGTCTCGCGTGTGGCGTATCTGTATCGCCGGAACCGATGGGAAGCAGTCTTGATCGCAAGACGCGGAAAGGAAGCTTGGCCATGATGAAACTCGTTTTGGGGGTAATGGTTGCGGTCGTAGCGCATTGCCAGGTGAAGCCGATCGTCAGCGAACGGCAGATGAACCAGCAGGTCAACGTGATCCGTGTGGCTCCACGATTTGCGACTGCTATCAGAATGCCGGAGCCCGTGAGTTCGGTAGTCGTCGGCGATCCGCAGAAGTTTCTTGCGGAGCACTCGGAGAAAGAGCCGGCGTTGGTGCTCGTTAAGCCGGTCGTGGAAGAGGCAACGGAGTCGAACTTGCTCGTTACGACTGTGAAGGGGCGCCAAGTGAGCTTCGTTCTGCGGAGCGAAGGCGCAGGCGCAAAGCCGGTGGACTTCGTGGTGAACTATCGCCCGGTCGGATCCTTCCTCGTCGAGGAAAGCGCGCCGCCGAACCCCTCGGAAGTGCCCGTCACAAAACCTGTCGCGTTGCAGGCTGTCAGCACAAGCTCTGTCCCTGCAGACGAGCCTGAACGTGACCCGTTGGGCGACCTGGTCGCACGGCAGCAGCGCACACAACTTCCGGCGCTCTTCGGCGAGCGCGCTCCGGCGCCACAAGGCAAAGGAGATCCGGTGAAGGCTGGCGTGTCTGAAGTAGTGGACCAGGGCCGTCAGGTACTGGTGCTGTTCTCAGTGATCAACCCGCAGGACAAGGCCATCGCGATTCTGCCGCCGCAGGTACAACTCGCAGGCAAGGTGAAAAAGGGCGTGCTGATCCGGCGCAGCCGCTGGGGCACCAGCGAACAACTCGCGGTGAGCCAGTATCGCTTAAGCCGTCGCCGGATCGGACCTGGCGAACGCGCCGACGGAGTCATCGTCTTCGACCGGCCGAGCTTCAAGCAGTCGAACGAAACGTTGTTCTTGCAAGTGGCGGAGAGCGGTGCGGTGGATCGACCGGCGCTGGCGCCGATTGGGTTCGGTGTGTCGTCGGTCAGAAAGGATGTGCGAGATGGCGAGTGATCGAGATAAAGCGGAAGGCGTGAAGCCGGATCAATCGACGGGACACGCACCAGGACCGCCAGTGCCTACGCGGGACTCGGAGCCTGAGGCTGCGGCCGTTGAAGAGAGGCCACTCGAAGGGATGCCTTCACAAGTCGCTGCAAGATCCACGAGCAGCGAGGCGCGTGAGGCCAAGGCTGGCGAGCGGACGCGTGCGCTTGTATTGCTCGCCGGTGGGGCTGTGGCCTGCGTGCTGTTGTTCTTCGCGCTGTTCACGACAGATGGCTCGTCCAGCCGGAAGGAGCGTCGCACGAAGCCGAGTCTCGGGCGACCAGAGAATGCGGCCTCAGCGACGGACCAGCCGAGCCGTTCGCCAGTACCGCAGCTCTCCGTGAACCAAACGCCCAGCGAAGAATCGGGCGAACTGACCGAAAAGGATCTGCTCGGCACAATGCGGAACCGCGGCACTGTGGTGCCCAAAGATCCACCGCCGCCTGTGCCTCCGAAATCACCAGCAACGCAGCGCCGCACTCTCGCCGGCGTCAACTTTGATGATCCGGCACTGGCCGAAGCGTATCGGCGGCAAGGGCTGACACCTCCGCCGCAGCGCACGGAAGTGGTCGATTGGAATGCGGCCATACGGGACTACCAAAATCAACAGCAGCGGCCGGCACTGGCTCCGAGTGGGCCGGTGGTCAATCCGAGCGAGGCGCTGCGCAAGTCTTCGATTGTGTACGTTCGGAATGCCGCCCTCACTGCGGTAGCTCAAGGCGGTCCTCAGCCTGCACTGATTCAGAAGTCAGCGGGGCTTCTCCCGCAAGGCACTGCGCTGGTCGCCCGGCTACAACACGCGGTCAGCTCAGCGGCAAAGGTACCGGTGATCGCCGTCATCGAGTACAACTACGAGGATGACGGACAACTGATCATTCCCGCCGGAACGAAGGCGTACGGCGAGTTGGCGCAGGCCACACCACAGGGCTGGGTGACGCTCAAGTTCGACGCGCTGGAGTTTCCAGATGGCAGCCGCGATAAGATCAGCGGGTCCGCGATCAGTATGGATCGGCAGATGCTGCGCGGGTACGTGAATGGCAAGAACACCGGGATGAAGGTGCTTACGCGCGCGCTAACTGGCGTCGGGACGATCGCCGCATACGCAGTCGGCGGCCGAAGCGCGAACGGTGGGATCGACAGTTCGATCCTTCTGCGGGAGCGACTGGCTTCGAACGTCGCCCTTGCCGGCGAGCAGCAGATGTCGATGCTCGCCTATCAGCAGAACATCGTTGTGACGGTGCCGGCGAAGACACAGTTCTATCTAGTCCTGCATGAAGCCGGTGTTTCGTTGCCGCGACCCGCGCAGGAAACGATTGCACCTGTGGCGCTTCCCGGAGGCGCAACCCTTCAGCAAGCGTCTCAACGTTCGACGGCCCCGGCGTTGACCGAGCAAGAGTTGCGGGACATGCTCCAACTGCGGAACGAGATGCGGGAGATGAATCGCTTGATGCAGCAGAGCCAGCAATCCGCGCCGATGCGTCCGGAAACCCCTCCGGAGCAGCGCTGAGGCCTTCCTGCCGCCGCCGGAATCGGATATTCTGAGGAGGTTTAGGGCGGAAGCTGCCCATGCCGCAGTACACGAGGCCGGGACAAGTCGCACCGTTCAACCTAGCCCATTGGATCGGCTGGTGGATCGGTGCCGGTGCGGCCAAGGTCGGGCAGGAGGTGGAACACCTCGCGCAGCGCGCCAGACACTCTTCTGGCAGCGAACGGGCGGATTGGGTGCGGCGTTGCATCATCGCCTCCGGCGTGGTCCTGAGCGAGTTCGCGCTCATCCGCTTGTTCGAGCCTCAGCCGGATTCGATCCCTACGCTTATTGGGACATGGGTCGTTATCTTCTTCCTTCCCAGGCCAACTCCTCGTATTCCATTGTGGTTCGCCCGCGTGGCAGCGTTCGTAGCGACATTGGGCGCCTTGAACGCCTATTGGAAGATCGCTTCCTCATCGTGGCCAGCACTCAGAGAGTGGGATGGCGCTTTCACGATCTCGTGGGGCTTGCTGAGCTTCGGGATGATCGTGTGGGTGTTTCTATCCTTCCGGAGAAAAGGAACGAGCGCAGCGGTAGCGCAAGTGGGAGTTGCCGATGCTGAGCGCCAAACGGTAGCGCGCTGGTCGAACATTCCATCGACGAAGTTCCGCGATGTTGGAGGGTGCGAGCTTGCAAAGAAAGAGATCGGCTCGATAGCTGACAACCGGCTCAGGGTCAAAAGGAACGGTCGGGTCAGCAACGGAATCCTGCTCTACGGGCCACAAGGCACCGGAAAGAGCCTGATAGCAGAGGCGACGGCAGGCGAATTCCAGGTTAACTTCCTACACGTGCGCTGTCCGGATCTTGTCGGGCAAGTAGTGGGCGCTACAGGCGCCGAGATCCGCGCCGCTTTCGAGTCGGCGGCGGCGAACCGGCCTGTGGTCTTGTTCCTGGATGAGATCGACTCAATCGGGAGTCGACGCCAAGCGCAGGGACAAGGAACCGACGCCGGAGGAGCTGGGCGTGAGTACAACACGGTCACGACGCAGTTGATGTCGGCGATTGACAAGTACCGGTCCCTCGATGGTCTCCTCATCATGGCCGCCACGAATCAGTTGGACGGCCTCGAGCCTACGCTCATTCGCGAAGGCCGATTCGATGTGAAGCTTCGGCTGGATCTGCCTGATGAAGCCGGGCGCAAGGAGATTCTTGGAACGCTTCTCAACCAGTTCAGGGTACGGCCGTTCGATCTGACCGATGTGGCGAAGCGTACACCCGGTTGGAGCCCGGCCAAGTTGAAAGCGCTGGTCGACCGTGCCGCGGAGATCGCAGGGAGAAGCCCAGTTGAGGGACGCCACTTAGTTGAGGCGCTGGAGAGGGCCGGCGGGCGAGATCGGCCCCAATTTGAACGAGTCGAGTGGGACGATGTTGTCCTGCCGGAGGCGGTCGTGCACGACCTCAAGGCGCTCATTGATCTCATGCGGCCTGGGCGTGCGCAGAAGCTATCGCTGCCGGCTCCGACGGGCCTAATCTTGACCGGTGCCCCTGGCACTGGGAAGACACTGACGGTCCGGCTGATCGCAACCCAGGCGGATAGAAGCTTCTACTCTCTTTCGCCGAGCGATGTGCTGTCGGGTGACGTCGGCGGCTCAACGAAGAAGCTGCGGGAGGCCTTTGCGCGGGCTAAGGAACACGCGCCGTCGATTCTCTTCTTCGATGAGATGGACGGGCTCTTTCCGAACGTCCACGGCCCGGTGAGCCAGCACGATGTGCAACTCGTGGAACAGGCGCTGATCGAGATCAGTGCGTTGAAACCCGAGCACAATGTCTTCCTGATCGGCACCACGAACTACCTGGATCGAGTGGACCTGCGAATTCTCCGCGGTGGTCGATTCAGCGAGAAGATCGAGATCGGCGTGCCCAATGGCGATGGGTACCGAAAGCTCCTTTCGCGATATCTCGGTACGGCTCGCCTTGCGGAGAGCCTTCGAGTGGAGGACCTTGTTAGCCGACTCCAAGGCATGTCACCGGCTGATTTTGAAGCGACCGTGACGGCTGCCAAGCGCGCCGCGATGCGCCGGATGCGGTCGAATGCCGACGTGCTTCCGCCGCTAGAATTGGCAGACTTCGAACTCGCTCTGTCACGGGTTCAAGCCCATTTCTAGGCTGTGCTGGTAGGTCTCGGGCTGGTGGGCTATTTCGCTGGTGCTAATGCGACGCGACCTTCCGATTCTTGCGACACTGATACGAAGGATAAACATTCATGGCGAATCCCACTCGGCCAAGGGAAATACCGCCTTCTACGACATCAGCCTGACAAAGGCAGAGAATCCGACTTCCTGATGAGCTCCCTAGCCAACGATCTACTGAACCCCAGCACGCTACCTGGCCTTGTCTCTTGGGGAGCCATCTTCTTTCTGGCTGCCACGTCGATAGTTGTTCTCATCCGGCGAACAGCCCGGAGGATCGCAGCCCACTTGACCGACGTCACGGCCGTTCGGTTCGTTAGTGCACTGGCACAGGTACTGACCTATCTGGTCGCGTTTGTGCTGTACGCCCATCTTGTCCCCGAGTTGCGCACCATTGGAACGGCCTTGCTCGCAGGCGTCAGTGTCGCTTCGGTCGTTGTCGGCCTCGCGGCTCAGAACACGCTCGGTAATCTCGTCGCTGGGTTATCCCTGGTGCTCTATAGACCCTTCAGTGTTGGCGACAGAATACAACTCAACTCCCCGATTGGGGTCATACGTGCAACAGTTGAAACCATCTCGCTCGGGTATACGATGCTGCGTGCCGACGAGGGGCAGGAGGTCATTGTTCCCAACACGATCATGGTCACGAGCACTGTCATCAGGCTGAGCAACCACAAGGTTTTAGCCAGCGACTCGAGCGAGAAGAGCGCGGAAAGTGTGCCAGAGCAATAGCGGCCCGCATGTTTCGACCGGGCGCAGCCCGTGGGCACCGATCCCGCTCACCGTACTGACCTCCTGTCGCAGGTCAACGATTTGTTGTTCTGTTCCGACCCCGGACCGGGCGAAGTAACCACCCAAACATGTCAGCGGCATGAGCGATAGCAAATACACTGCGTGGTACCACGTTGGATAATCCGCCCAAGCACTGAAGGGCGAAATAGGCAAATGAAGAGGAGCAGACCCAAGTAGCAAGACTGCGCCAAGCCGGCTAGCTGCTCGCCAGTCTTCCTTGGCAGCCTTCGTTGCAAGGAAACCCGACGCAATGGAACAGACCGAGGCCAGGGCGAGCCGCGAAACTAGCATCACGGAGCTGTATGCCTTCGTAGGCACAGCAGCCTCATAATCACTCCACGCCGTGCGGAGCAAAAGAAGGCCGATTAGTCCAATAGTGACCCACGCGACACCTCCCACAATCACGCCGATGACGATCGGACGCGCGTGATCTGCGTAAGCGGAACGCCGAAGGGGTGTGCAGATCGAACTCATTTGGCAATGGTGACACAAATAGCCCCGAGTGACGCCATAGGGTCTTCGTACCGCCGAACCGTGCCCTGCCAAGTCCACTGTGTACTCGAGTCTTGTCCCACCAACGTCATCTCCTCAAACTCAAGTCGCTGAAAACACGCTATCTTGCGACCTCTTTCCAAACTCGCTTTGAGATTTCCCAAACCTGCCTTATGTTGCTTTCCAGGCACGAGCGACGCTCGGGCCGAGATCGACAAAGGGAGGTACCCCTTATGAAACAGCTTTGGAGATCGAGACCGCCAGCCCACCAAGGAGTTCGCCAGTGGGCGGCCATGGCGCTCGTCGCGATTCTCTTGGTTCTGGTGATGGGTAACGCGGTCGTGCTGGCGCAGAACCTCGGGGCCGCGCCCCAAACAAACGTTGCCGTACAGGGACAAACGGGCGCGCAGCCGGAAGGTGCGTTCCTCAACCTGGTGAACTGGATCGGCAACGTGATCGCGCCGGTGGGCGCCGCGCTGGCGATCGCCGGCGGGTTGATCAGCTACATCGGGGGCCGTGGCGTCATGCGGTACGTCGTCACGGCTCTCGGGTGCTTGGCTGTTTCGGGAGTCACGCGCCTGCTCGAATTCTGGATTCAGCAGGGCGGCGGTGGCGTTTCCTGAAGCGGCGTTGTGGCGGGAATGCGGGCTCACCCGCGCGGAGAGCCCGCATGACCTGGTGAGGTGAACCAACGAACGTGAGATGAACGATGCCTTCCCTGCTTTACGACATCATGCGCGTTCTACTGTTGCTGGCTCCGGCAGCTGCGTTTGTGTGTCTGCTGCTGGCGGGCATCTCGCTGAGGAAGGAAGGCGGAACGGTGTTCTGGGTGGGCGGCGGATTTTCGCGGCACATGACCTGGGCGGTCGTGTTCCTCGCCCTAGAGCCGTCCTTGACCTGGTTCCAGGCGCTCGGTGTGCCGGTCTACTTTCCGCCCGGGGTCGCGATCGGGAACGGATGGTTGGCGCAGATTCAGTCGGGCATCTCGACGTTTGTCAATTCGTTCATCGTCGCCCGGATTGCACCGGTGGCGGCGGCGTTCTTTGTGCTTCGGTCGGTGCTCGATACGGCGAGCGGTGCCGGGCCGTTGCCCTCGATTCTCAGCGCGATATTTCTGCTGGCGATTTCAAGCACGCATGCGCTGATCGACGCATGGACGCCGGTGGGCAACCGGTTTTCGATTGCGCTTGGGCTGGAGTCGATGTGGAACTACACAGCCAGCCGGGTCTTCCCTATTGCCGCAGGCCTGGCCGTCTGCGGCGCGATTGTGACTTTTGCGTTCAACCGTCCCGGGTATCTGCGGATGCTTGCGTGCGCAGGCGGGTTCCTAACGGTGAGCGCGTTGTGGATTCTGATCAACCGGATGATGTGAAACAAAGGCGGGCTCCCATGCAGATCTTCTACAACGACCGTACGCTCGAATTCCTATCGTACGCCTGTCCTGCGCTACTCGCTATGGCGTTTCTCTCTCTAGGGCAGATGCGACGTCCGTTGTTGTTCGCTGCTGCCGTAAGCCTCGGATTCGCGATCTGGATCGTCTCGGAAAGGCTGTAGACATGGATTTCCTGACCGGGCTCACGAATCTGACGAACTGGTTCGCGAACGTCATCATGCCGACGCTCGCTGGGCTGTTCTTCGTGATTTCGGTGCTGCGCTTTTCGCGCAACTCGCCGTTTCAGTATTCGCTCTACGCCGGCTTCTCAGCGCTAATGGTCTCTGGAATCCTGCGCGGGATCGAGCGCTTCGCAGCGCAGAGGGCCTGGAACGATCCTGACGCCGTCTGGGTGACGCTGCTCGGGCTGGTCAATTGGTCGGCCAATGTGTTCTTGCCGCTCTATGGCGTGCTGCAGGTGGTCCTCGGGATCATGCACTACGGCGGCATGGGATTCCGCATCTATCCGGGCGCGCCGTGGGCCCGTCATGTACTCGCGGCAATGGCGTGTTTCGGATTGTCGGGCGTGTTGCGCCTGGCCGAGTTCTTCGTCGCGCAAGGAGCGGGCGGCGTGAGTTGAAAGGAGGCGTATGGCTCTTGAGGTGACACCGGTGCACCGCAATCTTCACCAGCGGGTAACGTTCTTCTACCTGGAGTTCGAGGACCTGTTCATTGTGATCGGCCTCGCGGCGATCATGAGCCTGGTCGGCCGCTTCCTCGACCGCGAGTTGTACGGCGTGCCGTTGAATGTCGTCTTGCAGTGGGGAGTACCGATCATCGCGGTGCCCATCCTGATGCTCTTCAAGTACGGCAAGCCGCGCGGCTACATCCGTGACTTGATCATGTGGCACACGAAGCCGCACATCTACTGCGGCCTGGAAGCAGATCGCGAGTTCACCAAGGAGTTCCTCAAATGATGTCGCCGTTGACCATCGCCAAGAGAAACGAAGAACTGCGCAAACCGGCGCTCGCGGAACTGCTGCCGGTGCGGGAGTACGTCGACGGAGTGATGGTCCAGTCGGACGGAAGCCTAGTCGCCGGGTATGAGTTGGCTGGGCTCAACAGCTTTTATCACGACGACGATATGAGGAACCGTTCGAAGCACGCGCTAGAGGCCCTGGTGCGGTCGTTGCCGGAGCGGTCCATGCGCCTGCAGATGCGATTCGAAATCACTGAAGGCATCGGCGACGTGCGGGCGGCATATCCGCGGATGAATCGCAATGAGAATCCAGTGCTGCAAGACATCGACCGGATGCGAATGGAGCGTTGGGACTCCAACGAGGCGCGTGGCTACTACCTACGGCACCCTTTGCATGCGTACTTCATCTGGAATCCGCGCACGCATCACGAGTTGGCCGACCGGCTCCAGGGAAAGAAAAAGAGCCTCTTCAGTTTTTCTGTCGAGAAGTGCATTGAGCGCGAACGGCGAGAGCACGAGGACCTGTTGAGTGAGTTCTCTAGCCTTCTTGCCGGCGTCGAGCAGACTCTAGTTGCGACGGGCATGGGTGTCCGTCGGATGACCGACGAGGAGATGTTCCAGGAGGCGAAGCGGGGTCTGAACCCGGTGTTCAACGACCGGAGCCCTCTACGCCGGCCCGACTACGCGCTTCAATACCGCAGCGCGCGTAGCCAGATCACGAATACGAGCATCGAGGATGAGCAGGAGAACTACCTGCAAGTTGGCGGATTGCTCTACACCTTCGTGAGCATGAAGGACTTGCCGGACGGCACGTTCCCAGGAATGCTGCGGGAATTGCTGGTGCTCGACTTCCCGATTGTCGTGGACGCGGAGGTCACCATCCCGGATCAGACCAAGGTCCTGGAGCACTTCAAGGGGCGCCTGCGTCGAATGCAGGCAGCGCAGCGGGATTCGAACGGCGCATTCAAGATCAACGTCGAAGCGCAGGTGGCGCAGAACCAATTGCAGGACGTCTTGCAAGCCGTGATCTCGTCGTCGTTGAAGGTCTGCAACTACTCGATGGTGATCGCTGTTCGGACTTCGAAGCCCATCGTCAGCCGGGCGGATCTCGAAGAGGCACAGCGAACGCTCAATGACCGCCGACAGCGCGTAGTGCATGCCGTTACGCGGATGAATGGCGCGCGTGCGATTCCGGAGTCATTGGCGCAGCGGCGTCTGCTGATAGGCAGCTTGCCTGGCATGGGGCAGGAGAACAAGCGCGACCTCAGTTGTCTGACGCTGCACGCAGCGGACCTCATGCCGATTGAGACGCCTTGGAGCGGCACGCCGCAGTCACCGCTGATGTTGCTGGAGACGCCGTACCGGCAGTTGATTCCGTTCTCTCCCTATGACCCGTCGATCGGCGACGCCAACATGTTGTTCATGGCCAAGTCCGGTGGCGGCAAGACGTTCATGGCCCAGATGTTTCTCCTGATGATGGCGCGCGCGAACCCGCTCATCTCCATTGTCGAGCGCGGCGATTCGTATCGTCCCCTCGTCGAGTTGATGGGCGGGCGCGTCATCGAAGTGGATCTGGAAGGCGCGGAGACGCTGAATCCCTGGGACCTTTCGCCCGGTGCAGTGCAGCCGACCAAGGACAAGATCGCCTTCCTAAAGAACCTGACGCGCCACATGATCGGCGACCTTGGCCAAACGGACACTTCGCTCCTCGACAACATCCTTTCTGAAGCCATCGCCAAGGTCTACAAACGCGCGTCTGTGCGAGCCGACAACAAGACCCCGACGTACACGGACCTCCGAAACGAGCTGTCGACGTGGACCGACGAAGAGCGGATCGAGCACATTCGACAGCTAGCGCAACTCGCTGCCGTCGCCCTGCGGCAGTGGACCGGCGAGAAGGGAGTGTACTCGAAGCTGTTCGATCGCCACACGACGATCCGCACAGATGCGAACTGGCTGTTCTTCAACATCGAAGGATTGAGTTCCGATCCGCGCCTGGAGACTGCAATGAGTATGCTGATCGCGCAGGCGATGTCCGAGCGGGCGTCGGGCAAGTCAGGCGAGCCGTCGATCACCGTGCTCGATGAGTGCTGGGCATTGCTTGAGTCGCCCGTTCTGGCGGACTGCGTTGTGCAGCTCTTTCGCACGGCCCGCAAGCGCGGCGCGTCTGTGTGGGGAATCTCGCAGACACTTGAGGACTTCGTGGGAACGAAGCAACGACCCAAGGAACATGGCGCGGGCATTCTGCGGAACACGTCGGTCAAGGTGATCGGGCAGCAGCCGGGTGATGTAAGCCCGCTGGTCGAACATTTGTCCTTGAACGAAGTTGCTCTGGCCGAAATCAAGCGCTTTGCCTCCCCACGAAAGGGCAAGAGCGCGGAGATATTGCTGGTGCTGGGCGAGAAGGCCGAGACGACGCAGACGATCCGGTTGGTGCCAACTCCGGTGGATTACTGGGTCGCCACAACCTACCCGCGCGAGCGCGCGTATCGGACCTACTTCTTCAAGCTGGAACGAAATCGCAAGCGGCCGCTAATCGATGTCTATCGGGAATTGGCCGAGCGTTTCCCGCATGGCCTCGCCGACGAAGAGGTGCTGCCGGAAGAAGCCAGCGGCAAGGTCCAGCAAGCAGTCGCAGAGCGGCGCGAGCGATTCGCCGCGGCCGGAGTGTGAACCATGAGCCGCCTTCAGGTCATCCTCGCCCGGGTTCAAGGACTGGTTGCCCAGTTCAGCGCTCTGCTCAACCAGGGGTCGGCGTTGTGGCGGCAGATCAGCGGAATGGTGAAGGAGAAGCGGTCATGAGCACGATTCTCTTGCTTGGAGCAGCCGCGTTAGCCGCCACGGCACGCCCGGACGCGACGAAGGTGATGGCGATCGGGCTGATCGGCGTCATGCTCTTCACGATGATGCTCGCGCCGCAACCGGCATACGGCCAGTTCGGGTTGGGCGGGATCACTGGCGCGTTCAATCTCATCAACCAGGCCATGACGGCGATGCAGAACTTCATTAACAACGTAATGAAGCCGTTGCTAGAGGGTATTCAGTCGGCGGCGAATGCGCTGCAGGGCTTGCTCGCACAACTGCGGCAGCTGTGGGAAGAAATCGTCTGGCCCTTGCGGGCCATCAACGAAGCAAAGGCACTAGCGCAGCAGTTGATTGGGTTGTTTCGAGGAACACTGAACGGTCTCTACGGCATTGGCGTGAACTCAGCGCAGCTTCCAAATCCAGTGTCGCTAGAGACGATCATGCGCAACAAGAACCCGGGCGATCACGGCGCACTGGTTACGGCGTTCAGGGGCGCGTTCGGGCCACTTCCTGCGGCGACTGAGGTGCATCCCGAGGAACGGAATCTAATTGACGTCGATGACGCGATGGCTATCGACCAGCTCATGACTCTGAAGATGGGCGATGCCGGAGCCGACCGGGTGCTGCAGGCCGCGGAAGCGGTGGAGGACGAAGCGCGCCGGTTCGCTCCCGGAACGGCCGCGATGGCTTCGGCTGCAGCGTACATCGCCGCGATGCAGAGCCAGGCTCACATGCAGAAGATGATCGCGGGCCAGCTGAGGCAGGAGGCTGCGCGGCTGGCGCACGAGACGATGGCGATCAAGCGTGGCGCGTCGTTCACGCGCGAGACGCGTGACAAGGCAAGGGACCTGAACAAGTAGGAGGCGGCCGTGACACTCCAAGCATTCCGAGAGTTCTTCGTTGGCCGGCGTTTGCAGTTTGCTGTGCTGCTGCTCATCTTGGCGCTGCTCGCACCAGCTCCGGCCGAGGGTCAGTTCCAATTGATCTTCAGCCTGATCAACATCGTCGGCAGCGGGCTGAGCACGATCAACAATGTGATGACGTCGATCAACAACACGCTGAACAACGTGATCCGGCCCCTGCTTGAAGGCATCAACAGGGCAATATCGGCGGCGCAGCAGATCATGGGGGCGATCTTCGACTTTCAAAGAAATGTCGTGTATCCGCAACTCGCGATTGACCAAGCGCGAGCGCTGATCGGCCAAGTGATGGGCATCTACAACCAGATCCGCGGAATCTGGGCAACGATCGTCCGCAGCGCGACGCTGGCGAATCCACGGAACCTCGAAGACGTCATCCTGTCGAAAGACGCCGGTCGGATCGGACAGGTGGGGGTCGTTTTCTCCTCGGTCTACACACCTCTACCACCCGCAACCGAGGCGCACCCGTTCCAGCGCGACCTAATTGACTCCCGAGACGCGGCTTCGCAGGCCGCGATGAAGCGTTCCATCGCCATTGATGCCATTGCGGACCAGGAGCTTCAGGCCGCTGAGCAGATGATGGGAGCGCTTCAGGCCACAGCACCAGGCACGGCGGAGATGATCGGAGCGCAGGCCGGTGCGTGGCTGGTTCGCGCTCACGCGTACTCGCAGCAGGCGATGGCGGAACTGATGCGGATTCGGTCGATAGAGCTAGCCGCGCAGAGTGCGCTCGTGAAGGAGAACGCCCGATACACGCGAGAAACCAGAAACAAGATGACGGACCTAAACCGGTAGGAGGCTGAGATGTTCCTGTTTGAGCAGATGCTGAACACCGCTATTGCGGGAATCGCGCCGATGATGAGCGTGGTGATTCTTGTTGCCTACGGAATATTGCTGACTTCTCTGCTGTTTTCAGTTTATGAGGCGTGGGCAAGGGGTGGCGATGTTCGCGCTCTGGGGATCGCTGGCGCGAAGTATCTCGCGATCGGTTTGCTTCTTGTCAACGATGGAGCGGTGTACCGAAGCGTGTTTCAGTCCGTTGTCGGCGCCTTCAATCAAATGGCGCAGGCGATGGCTGGCCCTGGCGATGTTTTCCGAACTTGGTTCAACGAATTGAGAAACGCCGCGTCATTCTCAACTTGGCTCAACATCGTGACCGGAACCGTCGCCGGTGCGATTAGCGCGGTTTTGCTCATGATTGCAATGGTCGTTTATCCCGTCGCGTATGGAATCTTCACGATCCTCTACTGTCTGTTCGGAAGTCTGCTGTACGCGACAGGCCCTCTGGTCTTGGCAGTCATGCCGAGCTTTGGCTTGGGCACGCTAGCAAAGCGCTATGCCACGAACTTCGTGATCTTCGCCTCCTGGGGGCTTATATACGGAATCTTTTGCCGACTCACCCTGGCCATCAATCTGAACAGCATGGCCGCAATCACAAGTGCCGGCAACCTCATGGGGATCATGGTAGCCGCTAGTTCCGAAGTGCTCCTCGCAGTAGTGAGCATTCTATTCTCGGTCTGCATCTTGCTCATACCGTTCCTGGCCAAGCGGATCGTTGAGGGCGACGTTGGAAGCACAATGCTGACCGTCCTGGGTACGACCTCCGCGATGGCACAAGCAATGATGAGCATGGCGGCCGGGCCGGGCGATGGATGGAGCCGTGTAGGTGGTGCCGGCGGTGGCGGCGGCGGAGAGAAGGGTGCACCGAGTGCTGCGGGAGGAACCGCCCCAAGTGGCCCACCCTCGGGCGGCGGTCACGGGTCAGTTGGCTCATCGGGCGGATCGCACGCGCCGAGCGGGCCGGGCGGACGTTCCCCCGGTGCGTACCGTCCGCCGAATGTGCCGCATGCGATCGGATGGCTTGCTGGTGCGGCGGCAGCTCTAGCTGTGCAGGGTGGCGCTAAGGCAGCACAGGCCGGGAAGGAACTGGTGAAGAAGGCGGGCGGCTCGCCTTCTTCGACCCCACAGCCGTCGAGCAACCCGCCGCCATCGACCGGCAATCCGGTTGACGAATGGGTGTGAGGAAAGGAGGCATGAATGTTCGGTCTGAAGCGAAAGACAACGAAAGAGCAACTACCCGAGAAGGCGCAGCTTTCGAAGTACTACGAGATGGACGGCGCATTGCGCGCTTACGCCAATCGCATGGCGCTGCTGGGGAGTCTGAGCGGAATTGTGGCGTTCGGTGCGCTCGGGCTCTTCGCCTATGTGCGGCTGCAACCACCGGTAGTCATTCGAGTGGATGGCGCGGGCGAAGCGACTCTCGTTGGTGGCGAGACGGCGCTTATCGGTGGGGGCGGACTGCTCACTCCGATCAAGGCGTCTGCGGCGTCGCCCGAGATTGCCGGCCCGGCGCCGGCGGATGTCGAGGGCCGAGCCGTCGTGCGAAAGTTCCTGACCACCTACATGACGTACACCCCGGCCAACATCGAGCGCCAGTACGCGGATGCGCTCAACTTGATGACTCTCAATTTCCGCACATTCACGATGAACAAGTTCCGGGAGGACGACACGCTCGGCAAGGTGAAGGCGGATTCAATCACTTCCACCATCAAGATCCGTTCAATCGAACCCGTTGCCGGGATGCCTTGGGTCTACCAAGTGTTCGGTGCGAAAGAAGTCCACCGGCTCAACTCGCAGCGTATCGAGCAGACCGAGAAGATGGTCTGCCGCTACCAAGTCCGGCTCGTCTACTCGGGCCGGTCGCAGATTCATCCCACCGGACTACTTGTCGGCGAGTTCTGGGAACAGCAAATGGTCGGCGAGAAGGACATCGACCTGGAGCAAAACAGCCTGCTGCTCGACCGTGGAGGTGAGAGCAGGCCATGAGCGATCTCATTCCCAATTGGGCGCCGCTCGAAACCAGACTCGCGCCCGAGCTGTGTGCCGAGTTCATGTGGATGTACCGCAGAGACGGCGTCGAGCACTACAAGCACATCGGAACGCGCCGCTATTTGAGGCTGACTACTGACGGTCGCGTGGAGCCCGACACCGAGTCATTCGAAGATCACTGGAAGCTCGTCAGCGGACGAACAGGAGGAAATCATGAGTTCAGTTGCTGAAGCAGTCGCGTCGGGGAAAGCAACAGAAGCGCCCAAGCGCGAGTCCCGTAGGCGGGGCAACGGCCGCCGCTCGCGGAGCCAGTCGAACGACGGCCAGCGCTATTTCGTGGCCAAAGCATCGAACCGTCGCGGGGCACTGACCCTGGACCAGGAGGTCGCGAGCGAGGCCGAGGCTCTCATCGCGGCATTCAAGGGCGACAGCCGCGTTTTCGTCGTGACCGAGTACACGGTCGCCCAAAAGCTTCAAGGAACCAGCGTGACGCTTGTGAAGGAACTTGCGCCGCCGGATTCCGTTTCACGGGTTTCTACCACCAACGAAAGTTGAGTAGAAGGCGCCCACGACTCGCGTGGGAATTCGCATTCAGCGCCTTCAACCTGCGTTGATTGCAACCTGCCCTCGAAAGCAGGCAAGACAACGGAATAGGGCGGTCTCCCATCACGAGGCCTGACCCGAGACTTCAGTGTTTCGGCAGCAGGCTAAGCGTGGGGACCCCTTGGGCTCTCCGTGCCGACGGCTTGTTGCCAACCCCAACAGCCGTCTTCAGGAGAAACCAATGAACACCCAACCATCCGTTACAAGAACCAGTGGCCTTGCGGTCATCAACCTCCAGGTCACGAAGGAAGGAAAGATCGAACGCAAGATGCCGAACGTCAGCCCACAGGCGCAGTTGCACAACACACTGCTGGAAGCACTCTGCCCCGGCATTCGTGTCGCTTCGGTGACTGTGACGCCCGAACCGCTCGACCAAGTGGAACGGGCCCGCGTGGAAAGTGCCCTGTCACGCTTCAACGTGGATGGCACCGACTACCGGCTGATCGGCGCATCGGGTTCAGCCAAGAACGGGAAGTACTACGCAGTGGACTCTCGCTTCGAGCGTCCGCTTGCCGCGCGCTTTTCCGACTGGCCGCAAGCTGCCGTGACCTACTTCGGGATTCTGGTCTCGCCTTGTGCGGTGAGAATGCAGATTCCGACAGGCCGCGTCACTGTGGTACCCGATCACGAACTGGGAACGAACGACTGCCGCGGCTGGCTTCGCAAGTCGATCTTTGACAAGCTGAGCCTGCCCGACGGCCGCTTCTACCAGTTCCGCCTCGCGTTCGCAAACACACAAGCAAAAGGATCGTTTAAGATCATGCCGGACGACGTGGCCGACGCGCTCGACACGGACCTGATCGTCCCCGTATCCTCCGTCAAGCCCGAATACAAGGGTCCCAGCAAGCTCATTGCCTGGCTCACTGGCGAAGCACGCACGTTCGCCGGCGAAATGATCCTCGGAATTCGCGACTACTCGCGGCCTCTGAACTTCGAGTCGAGCTACACGGTGGTGCAACACGCCCCGGAAGACTCGTTCGAACTCGAAATCAAGCCGCACGCCCTCGCCGAAACCGCCAAGCTCAAGGCATTCCTCGAAGACCGTGACTTCACCGGGTTGTTCGAGCTTCTAGGGATATCGGAGACTCAGCAGCCGCTGGTCGATGAGATTCCCGCCGAAGACGATCAGGCAACCTCCGTTGAAAGAACGGTTCTCGAAGCAGTGCTGAAGGCCGACCCGACCGGCTACATGGTCCAGCACCCCTGGGTCAACAGTCAGTTGGAGCGGACTCTCGCGCGCTGGGCGTTCAAGGTGTGCACGGCTGGTGGCTTCGAGATGCCGGCGTTCGCCCTGGCTGACGACGGCTACCTGATGCTGCACGAAGGCAAGGTCTACTCCGGGTCCGACTGGATGCCACAGGACCGCTCTGTCAACGCCTTGGCCACAAGCCGGGGGCTGGTGGTGCGGTATCCCGTGCGCATGAAAGAGGACCTGCTTCCGTACACGAAGATTCCCGCTCCTGAGTTGCGGGGCCTGATCCGTTGCGAACTCGATCGTCAAGGCTGCCCGGTAGCGGAAAGTCTGGCATCGCGCGTCGCGGCGGAGCAGATCGAGTTGGAAGGCACGTTCACGCTCCACTCGAAAACCGCAGCCAAGAATGGCGGCGACTACGATTTCGATTTCGTCTGCGTGGTGGAAGGCGACCGGTTCCCGAGGTTTGTGGACCATCGCTTCAACTACCGCGGGACCGGCGCGATCGAAAAGACCAAGGCGAAGAAGGCTCGCTCACCCTGGTGGAACCTTCCGCAGGTGGCAGTGGGTGCAATGGGAAACCAGATCGGCTCAATCACCGACCTGATGACTCAGTGCACCGCGGCCGGCCGGGAAGACCTTCACCGGGAACTGGTCGAGCAGCTTCAGCTTGCCTTGGACCAACTGAAACACGGCGTAACACCTGACCAGGAGAAGATCCGCTCGATCCGCGAGCAGATCAAGCAGAGTCCAGCGGCGCAATGGTTACGGGCAAAGCGGGTGCGGTCTGTTAAGGATCTGCCTGAGCACTTCGACTGTCCGACCACTGACCGTATCGGCTCCATGTACAACCTGGTCCGCAAAGAGCTGACCGACTTCTTCGCCAATCGCATGCCTGTTGGGCAGTTCCGAGGCCTAGTCCAAGGATACGAGTTCACCGAGGAGATGGTCGAGGAGTGCCGCAGGCTGAATCGAGCCTGGGCACTGACGCTGATGGCCGGCATCGAAAAGAAGAAGTTGTTGCAGGATGCGGTGCAGAAGGCCGAGGCCGCGTTCGAATCAGTAAAGGAAGATCGCGAGCAGAAGCCGAAGGTGCTGCACGTTCTGTGCCAGGCGCGAGCGGCGCTCACGGCGTATGAACAGCAGTGGCAGGAAGAGATCCGGTCGTTGATCTGGCTCGTGCGCACTTGGGCGGCACGCAAAGAAGAGAACCGCATGGGATGGCTCCAGGCCCTGTACACAGTGGTCTGCAGCACCAAGAGCGACCAGTCATCGGGTGCTCTGCCGTTCTATGCGTTTCCGAACGAACTGTTGAAGGCAATCGTCGAGCGGACCGGCGGACGTCCAGTGCAACTGGCCGCGCCGAAGGTTCGCGATGGCGAAGTGGAAGTCGACGAGGAAGGTCGGGTATTCCTCGTTGAAAGCGTAGAAACCGAAACAGGCGAAAGCTACACCAAGATGACCTTCCTGATGGCGGTGACGCAGGACGGCAAGGTGGTCTACGACGGCGGCCGTGTGCGATGGGTTCATCCGTTCCCGTGCGAAGCGGGCGCGGGCGAAGTGCGCAACGGAAAGGTTGCGATGCCCACCAAGCAGGTTCCGCAGGTGAAGCAGTAGTCACAACCAAACCGACGCGGCCAGGGCTCTTCGGAGCTCTGGTGCGCCGGGTTCAAAGGAGCGTGCAAAATGAGAACGCTGATCGTAGCCGCGCTGGCGGCGTCGGCGGCACTCGGGCAGAAGCTCGAAACACAGCCGCTGGATAACAAGAAGGTGATCAGGGTGGAGACGGCCAAGGATCACCTGACCGTGATCGAAGTCGCCGACCCGGTCACGATGGTCGCCGTCGGCAACACAGGCGCTTTCACCGTCGAGCGCCGGGACAACAAAGTCTTCATCAAGCCTACCGAGGACGGTGCGCAGACCAACCTCTTCATCTGGACGAACGCGGGCCGGTACGCCTACGAGTTGTTGCCGGCGGCGAGCGTCGCCCAGATGCACTTCGCGATTGACCAGTCGCCGACCACCGTCTCTCAAGCCTCCCAGCCGGAGCCGGCCGTGGAGGCTGCTGAAAAAACTGTCCCGTTGCCCCGGGAAATGCTAACAAAGGCGACGCCGATCACGATGCACGGCGAGCGGGAGACAGCAGGTCGGGTGGCAGTGACGTTGCGGGACCTGTTCCGGCAAGGCGACAAGCTGTACGTTCGGTACGCAGTCCACAACCAGTCCGCGGCCGGGTACCAACTAGCACGCCCAAGCGCGTGGCTCCTCAGCGGCGTCCGGGCGCAGCTGTCTCTGGTTCCGCTAGCGGAGCAACAGCTCGGAGAAAAAGCTCAGCGGTCCCTCAAGGCAGACGCGCAGAGGGAACTGGTGGTGCTGGACGCTGACCACATCTCGTTCGTGCCTACCGGAGGGCACGGTTTCGGTTGGGTGGCGGTCGAACAGCCTCCCGAACCGGCCGAGCCCCCCGCGGCACTGAAGCTGGAGTTCGCTGCCGATGCCAAGGGGCCGGTCCAGGCCGTGCTCGTGCTGCGGGCGAACGACCGGCGGGAGGTTGCCAATGCCGGTAGCACTCGTTGACGATGTACAGCGACCGGCCAACGTGACGCCGGAACAGGTGCACGCCGAGTTCGAGCAACTTCTTCGCAATCGCCATCACATGGGCCTGCGGAACATGATCGGCGACATTACGCTGGAGCCCCGAAATCCGTTCCAGTCGCAATCGCGCCGCGCTCAGAAGTGGCTGGTCGCGGCGGTCGGAATCGGTCTGCTCGGAATGCTGGTCGTGTACTTCTTCCACGTGCGCTGACCGGCGCTAGGAGGCAGCCGTGGACTACAACCCCAATCCCAAGTACCGCCCTTCCCTGATCGAGGAGAACCCCGCCCTCTTGGTGTGGCTTCTGATCCTATGCGCGTACTTCGTGCTCGTCCTGATTGCCAAATATGCCTGGTTCTTGTACGACCGCCAAATCGCCGAGATCACCATGTGGTTGATCTGGCTCGGCCTAATTGTGTACCTCGCCGTGTACCAACTCACGCATGCCAAGACGGCACGTGAGCAGGCGTGGCCGAACCAGTTGCCGACCATTCCCACTCGCGGCGAACGCCAGATCGTGGAACGCACGTGGAGGGAGAACAGCGTTGTTCTCGGCTATGACGTGCACGGCAAGCCGTGGAAGTGGGCCGACGACACGCGAGTCATGCAGGCCGTTGTGCTCGGACAGACCGGCTCCGGCAAAACGACGCTACTGCGCAACATCATCAGCCAGGACCTGATGCGTCAGGTGGGGCCGGAAGGCGAGCGCCACCGCATCCCTATGCTGATCTTCGACGGCAAGGGGGACCTGGAGTTCTTCCACTCGCTGCTGCCGTACATCCACCGTGCCGGGCGTATGGCCGATCTTCGCCTACTCAATCCGTCGCGCCCGGATCTCTCGGTCCAGTACAACCCGTTCGCCTCCAACGACGACAACTACATGGCACAGGTGTCGATGATATTCGGTTCGTTCGACCTGCATGACGAGTTCTTCGCCAAGCACCAGTTGAACTACCTTTCGGACATCGTCCGCGTGCTGCACTACACCGGCAAGCGTTTCAACTTCTATGACGTGATGGTGATGGCGCTCGACGCAGGCGTCATTGAGGAACAGGTCGCGATCGCCCGCGCGCGCATCGCTCGCGATCCAGAAATCTCCGCCCAGCGCCGGTTGAACTTCGAGATGTCGGCCAAGAACCTGTTCCAGTCCTTCCATGACCGCGACCGCGTCCCTAAGATTCAGGGTCTTTTGAACGAATGCATGACCTTCCTCGACGACGAGCTCAGCGTGATCACTGGTTCCTACGACAATCTTCTGTCGCTGGACGAGGTGATCGACCAGGAACTAATCCTGTTCGTCAGCCTGAACATCAACAAGAACACCGCCCCGGTGCGCGCGCTCGGCAAGATGATGCTGCAGAACCTGCAATTGGTGGTCGGCAAGCGGTACGAGTCAGAGACGGAGCGCCGGCGCAAGAACCGCCCGTTGTTTTCCGTGGTGATGGACGAGTTCGCGCCCTTCGGCTACCGCAACTTTGCCCAGATTCTAAACACTGCCCGCGGCACGAACACGGCATTCCTGTTTTCCATGCAATCCTTGCCACAACTGTTGCAGGTGGGTAAAGGCTTCCTGCAGGACGTGTCATCGGCGCCGGGCACAACTATGTTGCTTCAAACGCGCGACGAAGAGACGGCCAAGTATTTCAAGCAGGCGTCCTCGCAGGTGCCGGTGCAGAAGCGCACGCACCAACTCTGGCGCAAGGATTTCCTCGGATTCGAAAGCTACCAGAAAGCCATGGGCGCCAGCGAGCGCGAACAGCTCGAATACCGCGCGCTCGACCACCACATCAAGAATCTCGGCAAGGGCAAGATGGAAATTCTCATGACGGACCCCGTCCAGGGCACATTGCACGGCCGTCTGCACGTCCGCCCGCCCGCCGATGTTCGCGTCCCGTTGTTTGAGCCGCGTCTGTTGCCGAACCTGATCGGAAGCCGAAGCGATTCTGGCGCCAACCTGCGGTTCAAGGACGCAAAGCTTGCGGCGACTATTTCGATGGCCCGTCGCAGATAGGAGGCAGGATGCGCATCACTTTAGTTGCGTCAGTCGGGTTTCTGCTTGCGCTCGGTGTCGTGCTGGCGCAATCACCACCACAGCAGGCCAACCAGAAGAAGCAGCAGCCCGCGCCGAGAGTCGTCCCGAGTGGGGATGGATACGTCGGTGTCGATCCGAAGCAGCCGTACAGGCCGATTCCGCTGAACCAAATCGAGCCGCGCGAATCAATCTTCGGCTTCTATCTTCGGGTTCTGAATCCTCGGCAGATCCGGTGGGGTGACGAGTTCGACCGCCGTTTTGCCGTTCTCTCCGAGCAGTCGGTCGAGAATCCCTACTTCAGGCTGTGCGCGTTCCAGTTGGCGCTGATCGTCATCCTGCTGACCACGTGCTGGCTGTGGTGGGACAAGCTGCGGCAGGTGAAGTGGGTGGCGGCCGAATCCTTGGCCGACGCCATCAACGCGCGAACTCTTACCGAACTGCGGGCGCGGGAGGCCATTGCTACGCACAACCGGCACATGGAAATGTGCAACCGCGTGGTGGACGGCCTGCCCACACTGAACACTGAGGGCGGTCAGACCTTGGATGAACTGCTCTCGGATCTGGCAGCGTCCAAGACAGAAGTGGCCAGGTTGACGGCGAAGCTCACTGACAGGGAGACGGAGAGCGCCAAGATCGAAGCGCGGCTTCGCCAACTCGAAGACGATCTGCAACACCGCACGGCGGAGTCCCCCAATGCTGAACTCGCGGCTCGCCTTGCGAGAGCGGAAGGTCAGTTGGCAGCGAAGTCGAAGAGGAACGGCTCATGATCGTACACGCAGTGTCGTTCGGTTCCGTTTGGCTGGCGAACAAGAAGGACCCACGAACAGTTTGGAACACGACGGGCGTGCAGGTGAGGGGCCAGTTACGTCCACGAGCACAGTCCTTCGGACTGGTGCGCCTCCCTTCCGTCGATGCGCATCGGGTGCTAGCCAACGCGCAATTGCCGCAAACACGCTGGCACGCGTCGCGTGTGTCCGTCCACAACGGGGCACGAACGATCCATCTACATCGCCCGGCCGAGCAAAGCACGCCGCCGGATTGGTTTCTCGCAGCGCTGACCAATGCTTTCGTCGGGCGACTTGGCTCGGGTAGCTGGGATCGCGGGTCAGTGCAGGCACTTTCCTTCTCCGAGTGCGGCGAACACCAGGAGGTGTTGCTCCTCGTCCGGGCATTCGGGTGGGTCCGCGGAGCCAGCGGTTGCGCCGTTCTGGTGCCGACCGGTCGCAGCTGCACTTGGCAAGTGACGAGGTGGTAAGCGATGCGGTACCTGAAGGGTTCGATCACGCTGTCTGATCGGCTAGATATCCCAACACTCCGCATCGTGTATCACGCCGGCCACGCGACCGTGAGACAAGTGTTCCGAGCCTTGTACAGGGTGGCCGGAACGACCGCGCCAAGTAGCGCGTCTATCGGACCTGGCATGGTGCGCATGGAGAAGACATTGTGGGACACGTTCAGCCGCCGGGTGCGCACGCTGGCCGAGAAGGGTTACCTCTTACGCACTGCTATCCCGGATCTTGACACGCCGGTGCTGACACTTTCGCGCGAAGGCGAAGCTGTTCTTGCAGGAAAGGAGCGCGACATCGTCGAGATTGGTACGCGGACGACGCACGGCAGCCGTCGCAACCAAGTGCGACACGATGTCGAGTTGTTCGAGATTTACCTCCAGGTGAGCCGGTCCGAGCTGTTCGGCTACTGGCAATTCGAGCCGGAGATTCGCGCGGAGAACAACTACACGGCCAACGTCCATGCCAAGGACTTTGACGCGATCGTGAAGTTTCGCACCGGCGAACGCGCCGCGGTTGTGGCACTCGAGTACGAGCGTTCGCCCAAACGAACGCAGGACTACGAACGCATCGGTCAGGCACTCGCGAATGAGCGGTACGTGAACGCCATCATCTACGCCACGCCAACTGCGCAACTTGCGGACTTCGTCAGCCACGGATTTCGCAACGCTGTGCACAAGGTGTACGTAACCCTTGCGCGCGAGTTCGCTGCTGATCCGAGCAAAGCAATGCTAACGGACACGCGCGCGAAGCGCGTTGTGCGCATTGCTGATCTTCTTTCCTGATCCCCGCCGCGTTGCTGCATTGAATCCCTAAGTGATCCCTAGTTGTGTCGCAGGCCGCCCCGTAAGTGGCGCAGTCTCAGCGATATGCGCTTTGACATCCCCTGTGTGGAGTGGAGGTTTGCGGAAATGGCCGGTTGAGGCCACGGTTCGCCGCGCGTGGGCGTCGAGAGACGAGGTGTGATGTGCGCGGGCAGGTGAGGGCATTGGTGGAAGTCCGGCGAGTGAATGAAGGGAGATTGAAACATGTTCATGTCAAAACGAGTGGCGGCCAGTGCGCAGCGGTATCGCGACCTGGACGAATTGGTGCATTACCGGAGCTACGAAGGGTCGTGGAGCGGATTCTTTGAGGAGAATATTCTGAGGCCCAAGCTGCGTGCGCTCGGGTACACGCATGTGCGGTTCTTCGGCGGCAAAGTGTGCGACTACGACGGGGGCTACCGGGAACGAGTGTGCGAATTGAAGCGCGACGGTGAGCCGGTCGAGTACCGGGTGTACGGCTAGATCGGGCGGGGTGACCGTTGGTATGCGCAGCGGCCGCTCCCGGGGTCACTCAGCGGAGTTGAGGAATGGCGTCGAGCGCTTTGTAGTCGACCGGCTTGAGCCCAAGCCGGTCGGCGAGCCAGCGGACGCGATCGCGGCGCGCAGCGGCGTTCAACTCGTGCCCGGCGTCGTAGAACTGCAACCGCTTCGGTTCCTGAAAGCGCGCAACACTGGCGCGAACGATCCGTTCAGGTATCTCAGCATCGGCGCGTCCGTTCTGTACGAACACCGCAGCCGGAGCCGAGTGCGTGATGAAGGGAAGCGAATCCTGAAACGCAAAGCGCTGCAGGTATTCACGAACACGTTCCTCGCCGAACTGTTTCCGCCAGGCAAGCATGGCGTCGTTGAGCTCATCGTAGACGAAGTCGCGCAATGAATACGTGTTGGCCATGAGCACAAACGATTGGATGCGCTTTTCGACGGCGGTGAGTTTGGCGCCGACTTCCGCACTGAAGCTGTGACCAACGTAGGCAACGCGACTCGGGTCTACATCGGAGCGCGCAAGCAGGATGTCGAGAGCACGGCGCCACTCGCGCGTCATCTGTACGGCGGCAAGTGGTTCTTGACCGTGCATGACGTCCGGGTCTCGTTTCACTCCTTCGCGCACCAGAGGTGTGTCTAGGAGGAGGCAGATCGCGCCCGCTCGGGCCAGGACCACGGCTTCTTCCAGGAACTCGTTGCGGTTGCGAAGCGGTGAACCCTCCATCATCCAGTGCCCAAAGAGCAGAACGGGGAAACGCCCGGAGCGATCAGGTGTGATCAGCACGCCAGGTACGCGGCCATTCACTGGGCTGGCGAACGAAAGGTCGAAGAATCGCGCGCCGGAACGAGCGGGGATCTGCCGCACTTCCGCGCGAAGCGACGGCACCGCTTGGTTTTGAAACAGCGCTGCTAGTTGGTCGAACGTCGGCTGTTGGCTTGACGCGGTGCAAGCGGCGCAAGAGAAGGCGGTCAGGAGCCGCGCGATCCGGAACATTCCATTTACGAGTGTTGCGGATTGTGGCGGAATCGCGCAAGCGAGCAGTGGGAATTGTCGGTCAGAAAGGAATAGTCATGAGCTACGTCAATGGTGCAGCTATGCACGAACAACCGGTGCCGCCTATCGCGACGGTGCCAATCATGGCGGCAGTTGCGCAGAGCGACACGGTTTCGCCGGACCGCATCGAGCAGATTCGGAAACAGCTACTTGAACCGTTCGATCCTAGCGAGATTCGCTGGCGGGTGACGGCGACGTCCACGCAGCAGTCGAAGAACGGAACGGTCAAACGCGGTCAACTGGTGGCGTACGCCGACCAACGCGCGTACACGGACCGGCTGAACGATGTGTTCGGCGAGTGGGGATGGACGCGCACGTACAACGTCCAGGTCGCCCAGAACTTTGAGCGCGTGACGCGCCAGGGACCCAAAGGCGAAAAGCAGACCAGCATCTGTGCGAAGGTCGTGGTCGTTTCGACCGTGACCGTCGTTGGACTCGGCTCGCACACGGGCGTTGGTGAGGAATGGGCCGATGACGAGAACTCGGCGACGCGCGCCGAGGCGCAGGCGTTCAAGCGCGCGTGTGCGTGCTTCGGCTTGGGCCGGTACCTGTACGATCTCGACAAAGTGTGGGAGGACCTGAACCAACACAATCAGCCGGTGCGCACGCCGAATCTGCCGGAGTGGGCACTGCCGTCGAACCTTCGTCCAGTGCGGACGACGCCGCCGAAGCAGACGCCTCAACCACGTCAAGGCGTGGTTCGGGAGGAAGCGCTCGCTCAGGTGAAGCGTTTGAGCGAAGCGGTCGGCCTTGGCTTGGCGAAATTCACGCTCCAGAAGTTCGGCGGCGTCACCGAGCCGGAGAAGCTTGGGTTCACGAAGCTCACCATCGTGATGGACAAGCTGACCGACGTCAACCGCGGAGTAGAGCGGCTGCGCGCGGCGGTGGCGAAGATCGGCGACTCCCGTTACGCGGTGATGTGCCAGGAAATGAACTTGGCCAGCGACTCCATCGACGACATCCCGAGCCGGGATGCGTTGAAGGGTCTGCTGCAGCGCGCCGAAAGCGAGGCTGGTTCACCAGCGACCGATTGCAGTCAAATCGACGGCGCTCGCGGACGTCTGCTCCAGGCTGCCCGGAAAGTTGCCGAGCGGGATCGGAAGCGCCTTGCGGAGGTGATTGCGGAAGCGTCCGGCGGTCGGCTTAGTTTGGACGGGTTGAAGGACCTGTCAGCGGGAGACCTGCCGGCGGTCGAGGCGGCGATTCAGCGATTACGGTAGCGATGCCAACAGCGCTGGACGCGGACGCGCGATTACAATTACCACGAATGACGTCGGATATTGAAGCACGGATAGCCAGCGTGCGGCGCAAGTACGCGGACCTTGGCCTGCGCCTCAAGTCGAACGCCTTTGAACGCACCGTGCGAAGCTTCGAATCTACGTACGGAATCACTTTGCCAGAAGACTACCGGCGTTTTGTGTTGGAGGCCGGAAACGGCGGTGATGGTCCGCCGCTGTACGGCCTCGCCCCAGTGCAGCGTTCGGATCAGAACTCCGCGGGCAGCGTGTGGCCTGGATTTTCGCCTGCAACCGAATTCTCTCTACGTGAGCCGTGGCTGTGGGATAACGACCCAGAAGTTGATGAGAGCGTCGGCGGGCCGGTTGATCGAGTGCACAAAAACGGCCACATCTACCTTGGTACACACGGTTGCGGGATCGAATGCGTGCTGATCACAGCAGGTCCCGAGCGCGGAAACGTGTGGCTGATCTCGGGTGAAGGCGCCAAACCCGAATCAGACGGCACCGGACGCCTATCGTTCCTTGATTGGATCGAGACGTGGCTGAACAGCGGCAAGGCTACGAAAAGCCGTTCTCCGGGTAGCGAGCGCTAAACATCGTCTGTGCAGAGTTGTCACTTTCCTTCAGGCAAGAGCGCGCGCTCATAGAGACCCGCATCGTCCACGGCTTGGCCGAGGCGGTCCAGCCTTGAACTTAGAAGAGGCGATTCAAATTGCTGTCGGAGACGCGGCTTGCGGCAACTTCCTCGCGGAAGCCACTCGGAATCTCGTCGGATGTTTTCGGGCCAGCCAAGTCGCGAGACACCAGAGCACGGATGTACTGTTCGCGGTCCAGACCTGCACTCCGGGCCTTCTGATCCAGGCGTGCAATCAGATCGTCGGGAATCGGGACTTCGATGGTCATGGTCATAACCACGCTCCTGCTCAATTGTCGCTGAAGCGGACGGAGTTCCGGTCAATCCCCATCACAACCAGAAAGGAAATCGAAAATGACAAGTTCACTCGCAATCGACGCACGACCGGTGGTCTCCACAGGAGACCTCGGCACCCGCCCGGAACGAGACATCGCCGAAATCGTTGCCGGGTTCCTGAAGCTCGGCGAAGGCGTGGTCGCTCACTGGGTGGAATACGCCCGGGGCGCGCTGCTGTTCGTCATGGCGCCCGGCGATGCCCGCTCGGGCGAGTTCTATATATATGACCGGCGGAAGGGCAGCTTTTGGCTGCTCTCGTTGCCGGATGGCGTATTCGGCGGCTATGGAATGTGCGACATGCGTCAGAAAATCAAAGACTTCCGGCTGCTGGACTTGGCTGAGGACCCCTCCCGGCTCGCGGCGGTCCGGCACTAGCCGCAACTCGTTTGGAGATAACTCGGATTGGGTGTAAGGAACTTGTATGGCCGAGTTGTTGACGGCGACGTTGGACATGGCCCGCGAGTACGCCCAATGGTTCGTGAACCGGCGGCCGTACACGCGGCAATCGGAACGGCCCCACCCGGAATCCGGCCGACACTACTATTTCCGTCCAAAGAACGGGGGGGATCTGTCGGCGGACTTCCGCGAGATCCAGCGGCACCTGGCCGGTGAGATCACGCTGGGTATCTACGCGATCAATCCGGCGAACCAGCGCGTGAAGTGGATGGCGATCGACGCCGATTACCGCCAAGCGTTGGCCGATCTGCTCAAGTTGCAATACGAACTTCAACAGGACGGCGTGCAGGCGGCTCTCGAACAGAGTCGTCGCGGTGGGCATCTCTGGATCTTCTTCGCCGAGCCCGTGCTCGCTCGGCATGCACGTGTCTACATTCAGCATCTGGCTGGCAAGCTCTTGGTGAATCTGAAGGCGGGCGCAGCGGACGGGATCGAACTGTTCCCCAAACAAGACCGCCTCGAAGACGGCCAGTTCGGGAATGCGATCCGTGCTCCCCTGGGAATCCACCGCGCGGTGAACCGGCGGTATTGGTTCTACGGAGCCGCGTATTCGCTGGACGCGCAGATGCAATATCTGCGGAACCTGAGGCGAGTCACCGAGGAGCAACTGAAGCAACTGATCCAAGGACTCGAGTTCGATGAGCCACCGCCCGCGCGGGTTGAGCCTCCACCGACCGGCAGCGGACGCTCGTTCATCATCTTGGAGCATCTGTCTCCGCGACCTAAGCGGCGTGTTGGCCGGAACTGGGTCACTCAATGCCCGAGTTGCGCGGCGGCCGGGCGGGATCGCGGTCGCGACAATCTCGCGATCTCGGTGGGAGAACCGCACAAGTACATCTGCTGGGCGGGATGCACGAAAGAGCAGATCCGCGCCACACTCGGCGTGCCGATCCGCCTGGTCCGGGAGGAGAGACGCCAATGGCAGGCGAGTTGAGCAGACTGGTATTGCCGAAAGCGATGCTGCGGCGGTTGGACTCGGCAGGGATCTACTGCCAAACGTGGGTCACGGTCGAGCGCCAAACGCGCGCTGATCGCTGGGTGTTGCGCGGCGTCGAGAGCGGCGGCGCGAACCGTGAGGTCGGGCGCTACATCTCGTTCTTCGCTCCAGACGGGAAGCAGTTGGCTTGGCTTCAGAAGCTGGATCGCATCGGCGGCAATGGCGCGCATTCCGTGGCGGTGGCGACGGAGTTCGTGAGCGTCGAGATTGCCCGAGTAGAGCAGACCTACCAAGTGCTGATCGCCAAGCATCGGCTTGGGAAGGCCGAGCAGGGCCGACGACCCAAAGCGGAGTCAACCATCCTGTTCCACGGAATCGACGGGCACCTGCCGGCCGACTTGCTGAAGCAGGGTCTCTCACCCGAGTTTTTCACGCGCGGCGGCGAAGTGCGCCCGATTCCGGCGGAGTTCCGCCAAGCGGTCCAATTCGTCGTCGCGGGCGTCAACTGCGCGAACTGCCGGCACAGTCATGGCCTGGTGGCAGCAACCGCCGAGCCAGAAAAGCAGCAAGTAGTTTCGATCGCGTCGTAGTCGAGAAGGAGGTCGCTCATGGAGTTCACAAAGAAGGTTTGTCTGCTACTGTTTCTCGCCGCGATCTTCTCCGGCCGCACGAACGAATTGGGCGTGCTGGTCGGATCGGTCACCGGCACGATCCTCCTTTGGCCCATCTATCGCAAGTACGCGCCCGCGCCTCTGAAGAAGCGGCGCGTGGTGATCGAGGAAACGCAGGACGAAGAGCCGGTGGCCGCGCCCGAGCGATAGGTGCGGACTGGAGGCCAAATATGGCTGACCACTCCTACTTCGAATTCTCGTGCCCGTGCGGCAAACAGTACCAGCGGGAACGGCAAGAGACGTTTTCCTGCGAATGCGGAAGGCTGCTTGTCCTCGATTGGAGCGGGCGGACCGAATCGGTCGATGCGCCACCTGCAACGCCAATCGCAGTCGAGCGCGCCACGGAGCCTCAGTCAGGGACTGCCTAAGACGAAAGGAATCCTCTCATGATCCAACAGGCGAAGTGTGACTTCTGCTCTGATCTTGCCCCCGCTTGGTATTACCCTGCCACGGATTTTGTGGCGTTCGAGATCGGCCCCGTCGTTTCCAAAAGCGAAGGGTCGTGGGCGGCGTGCGACTGCTGCCATGACCTCATCGAGCGCGGCGACCGCGCCGGCCTTGCGGAGCGCTCTGCCTCCATGTTTGTCGTAGCGAATCCCGAATCAGCCGAAGTGATCGACAGCCTGCGAGGCGAGCTGAAGCGGATTCATGACCTCTTCTTCTCAAACTGCTACGGGACCGCACAGCCATTGACTTCGGAGGTGCTGCGGTGAGGTCCGCTGCCGTTTTGAAGCTCGGATACTACCCACTCGCACAGGGGGAGGCGGAGCGCATCCGGCGCTTCCTTTGGTTCTCCGATTCGCCTGCGAGTGTCCTCGATCCCTGCGCTGGGACAGGAGCCGCGTTGACGATGGTTACCTGCGGCGCCAACGTACGGCGCTACGGCATCGAGTTGGATGCGTTCCGTGCGACCGAGGCGCGTGGAGTTCTCGACGAGGTGATTCACGGCGATGCGATGAACGCCAAAGCGCCGGTCGAGTCCTTCTCGATGGTGTTCTTGAACCCGCCGTACCAGCATGAGATCGGCGAAGGAAGGAACCAACGGTTCGAGCGGATCTTCATCGACGAATTCGCGCGTTGGCTGAAGCCCGGCGGCCTACTCGTGTTTGTCGTGCCGTTTGACCGCGTGACAGAATGCCGACAGGCTCTGACCCTCCAGTTTCGAGACAAGGCAATCTATCGGCTGACAGCGCGGGAAGCCCAGACCTACAAGCAAGTGGTCGTGTTCGGAGTTCGGCGGAGCCGCGGGGAACGCGAACGCATGAGCGATGCCGCAGTGAGCCAAGGCCATCGGATGTTGACCGAGTTAACTCGGCGCTATGAGCAGATTCCAGCATTGCCGGACGAGCCTGATCAATCATTTGCCGTACCACCGGGCGAACCGGTTCGGATCCAGTATCGCGGGCTGCCGCTGGACCTCATTGAAGATCTCCTGGAACAATCGCCTGCGTGGAAGCAGGCGAAGCGAATTACGCACGCGCCGGCACAGAAGCTAGTCGGCCGGCCGTTAACACCTTTGCATCCCGGACACCTTTCGCTGCTGACCGTGAGCGGATGTCTGAACGGGTGTTTGGGTGAAGGCGATGACCTGCACTTGTCCTACTGGGAATCGGTGAAAGTTGTGGACCGCGTGGAGGAAGAAGGCGAGGGCGGCGAGTCGATCGTTCGTGAGAAGCAGCGGTTCTCGCAGCGGCTCACGCTGCTCTTCGCAAGCGGCAAGTACCTGCTACTTTCTGAGAAACCGCGAGCAGCGGACGCGAGCGAGAGCACCAGAGGCGATGGGTAAGGCGCATCTGCACCGTCTACTTAGGCCGCTGAGCATGAACTGAAATGGTGCCGATTGGTACGCCGCGCCCTCACTTCCCATTGCGAAGCCCACTTCGCGACTTGTCGCGAATCATCTTCGGGATAGCCAAGGTTCGCGCCGCCAGTTTTGCCTTTTGCACCTTTCGAGATACCGGCTTTTTTGCTCTTTTGGTTCGGGATGCTTCTAGAAGTTGCGATCTGTCATGGGCAGATCCCAAATTGGCCCTCCGAAACCGAAAGTGCGGAACATCTCACGAGCCTCACTGATCGTCCATTTCCGCCAGCCCGGATCCAGATGCCGGCCGTACCAGGATCGAGCGAATTCGTAGACAGTCTGGATCGGCTGAGCATCCCCGCGCGGCAGTGCATGGCGATCAGACCAAGCGTCGACGCTTGGTTCGTCCTTGAAGACCAACATGGTGCTGCACGTAAAGATCACGTTGTCCCAGGCGCGGGCCATGGGAATTGGAAAGTGTACGACTAAGTCCTCACGGACCCTATGTCGGTCTACGTGGACTGTGACGGGCTCGCCTTCGCCCCCGATTGTAGTGTGTATCGCCACGCCCTGGCCGCCAAGAAGGGCGGCGATACCAAGTGAGCACCAGGCACAATTTCCCCACCAGATGCGATCGTCCCGTTGTACGGCGAAGGCTGTAGGGGCCATGGAGAACGGATGAATGACCCAAAGAGCGGGCGCGTTGGGATGGAGAACACAACCGTGGTTGTCAGCGAGGTCCCGTAGGGCCCTTTCAATGGTCCCACTGTCCATGGCGAATAGCCTGGACAGTGCCGCAACCGAGGGAGCGTGGCCGCGATCAACTACATGTTGAAGAATCGCGCAGTGAAGGGAACCACGAGAGAGGGCATTCGCCATTGGTTCTAGTGTACGGGAGTGTGTTTGCCAACCTCCCGTTCGTTACTCGGGCTCCTGCTTCGAGCGGGCGGGCTGTTTGCTGAGTGACAGCGCAGCGCGGCCACCAGCTTAGCAGAGCCTGTCGAGCGGATGCGCTCACATGAGAGCCGCTTCGCGGACCCGTAACGAGTAACGCCAGTCGCAACCGAATCTCACGATTCGCGCCGGTCCGTTAGCGATGATCGGCGGGGCGTTGCCGCCGGTCAGTACGCCACCCGGCTGGGTCCCAGCTCGCCGGAACAAACCGACTACAGGTTCTTTGGTCTGTCAATCTCGCGGAGCACGGCTTCGTCAACCATCGAGTTCAATAGGCAATGGACGCGCACACGCTGATCGGCCGATAGCGCCGAAGCATAAGGCGCGAAGTGTTTTCGCGGCGCGCAGCGTCATCTCGGGCCCTCACCCGGCGGCGTCTCGTCGTCTAGGTCCATCATTCGTCCTTTGCAACTCGTTCGTGGCTCGAGGCGAGTAAGCCGCGTCGGAGGAAGGTGAGCGCTCGACGCCACCGCCCGGGCAAGCGCTCAACGGTATTAACTGCCAACGCGCGTGGCTCACCGAGGTAGGTTTCCGGGTGATCCACCACCGCTTTCAGTTCGGCGTCGAACTCTCCTCGGCTGAGCCCGAGCAGAGCCGCGTACTGCCGCACGAAAGATCTGTAAAAGACCGCTCCGGGGAAGGCTGCCACGTCGTCCGCCTCTAATGCGGATACACTGCATTGACGGATTCTCAACTCCCGCGCGATCTCATCGACAGGCCGACTTTGGCCCTCTCGTGTGGTGCGGAGCACGGTGCCTATTGATCGCATAGTCGTTGGCCTTAACGAGGATGATTTTCGCTCTTGAGCGTGAGTGGTTTTGCGTCCTTCTTTACAAACGCGTCGGTCACCCGGTCGCCGTTCTTCATGTCGACCTGGTCGGCGAGACACAGAACGGGCAGAATGACGGGAACAAGAAGAGCGCGCACTACCGACAGAAAACTCACCATAATACGATGCCAGAGGCGGCGATGAAGAAGCAAGCGTCTCCGGAATCATGTGCCTTGTCCGAAAGCCAAGAAAGAATACCAGAGCTCAACAAGCAAAATAGTCCAATGATCGTTGGCTGAAGAACTCCGCGCCAGGGGCGTGCAAGCCCGTGCCATCTACCCCAACTTCGGGCACCAGATTCCGGTTGACGTTCGGGACAAGGAAATCGATCCCTTCACCCGCAACGTTCTGGACGGAGAATAGCTGCAGGTTGCCCCGAAAATGGGGAATGAAGAAGCAGGGAACAGCGGTGCGTCCAAACGGCTCTTCTAGCGCGACTTAGACGATTTGAAGCAAGATAGATCGCGATATGCGCCACAGTACCACGAAGACCGGTACAACTCTCTGCGAAATACCGGTTCGTCTTCACCGGAGAGGAGAGGAGATCATCGCTAATGGAGAACGCACACCTCCGAATGGGCAAGCTCAAGTTCGTGAAGCAGACTCGCGACACAATCACCGAGGGCTCAGCTCATTTGGAGCGCCTCATAGCCGAACCGCCGCCGGAGCGCGGAGACACGGCCCTGCATTTGGTTTCTGTGTTCGGTAACGACCAGGAGATCGGAGCAGTGATTGCAGCGGCTCAGGAGGGCCTGAGGTTTCAGATCGAATTCGGCGGTCGAGTGTTTATGGGAACGCTGGGCGAGAAGCCGACCGCCTACCGCGCGTCCCTACAGATCCCCTGCCGGAAACGGCCGGTGCGGCACGTCATCCTGCTCTCAGCAGCGTTTGCCGAGACGGCGCTGGGGGCTAACGCCGAGGCGCGGCGAACGATTCTGTTCGACACAACGCCGGACTTCGTGTTGCACCGGCTCGCCGTCCGCTTCGGTCTGCCAGCGCTACCCGAATGGGCGAGTTGGTTTCAGCGGGAAGTTGAGGCAAGAGGTCACGTGGAGCATCTGTTCGGTATCAACTGCATACCCATCGCGGTCAAAGGCACAAAGCTGCGCCTGCTGCGCATTCTGAGCCAGGGTCTTCGTAAACATACGATTGCGATTCCAGACGAGAGTGCGTTGGTATAATGTGTACAGTGAGTACGCAATATGGAAACGATGAAGGTTGGCATTCGTGAGTTTCGGGAAAAGCTGGCGGGCTACCTGGAAGCGGGGCAGCCGCTGGCGATTGAACGTCACGGAAAGACCCTGGGCTACTACATTCCGGCGCAGAAGCAGAGCCGCAAAGCGCAACTAGAGGCGATGCGCGCCGCCGCCAAAGACTTGGACGCAATGATTTGCACCTGGGGCGCCTCGGAGGACGAACTGATGGCGGAGTACAAGGCCATCCGCAGCGCTGCTCGGGAGAAGAAGCGCAATGTCAGGCAAGGCTCTCGTCATTGACGCGAACATCTTGATTCGCTCTGTTCTGGGAACTCGAACCCGAGCGCTACTCGAGCACTATTGCGAGCGTGCGACGTTCTTTGTTCCAGCATCCGCTCTCGGAGAGGCGGAAGAGCACCTCGCAGAGCTCGTTGCAAAACGCGGCGGCGATATTGCACTCGCCACGAAGCTGCTGCGGACGTTGGCCGCACTCACAGAAGTCCTGCAGGAGGAGACGTACGTCGAGCATAGGCAGGAGGCGATTGAACTGCTGGCCAGACGGGACCCGGAGGACTGGCCCGTGCTCGCCGCGGCGTTGGCCATCGGATGCCCGATTTGGAGCGAAGACAATGATTTCTTCGGTTGTGGTGTAGCTGTCTGGACGTCGGATCGCGTCGAACGATATCTAAAAAGCTAGCTCTTTGGCAGCCCTGAGATTGCTCGCGTCTTGAGCGCAGTGCGTGAAGAGGACCTTGTGGCAATCTAGTCATCGCCGATGAGGCACACATCCGGTCCGAGAGGTACGCTCGCCCACGGCTAAACTTCATCTTGGCTGCTGGTTCGCAATGCTGCGCAGCATCACCTCGGCTATCTTGGGCCTTCGGCCAACGGGAAGTAGTGGACTTGAGCAGCTTGATGGCCGACTCGCGCACGTCTTCGTGACTTGCGCCAAGTGCCGCCGAGAAAGCCGCGGCTGTTTCGGGCGAGTTCAGGATACGCAGTTGCAGAACCTCCGCCCATCGAGGCGCGGCGGTAACGAGTTCTGGGAGCGCTGAGGCCAGGTGATGAGTGTAGATCTCGTCGTCGAAGGTCTCGACGGTATGGATGATTGAAAACACTCTTTCGTCGCCGGCGGTGTCGTTCAGGAGCATCAAGAGCGGGCGAATGCAGCGGGCATCCGTAAGCGCGGCGACCTCGGCTAGTTTCGCTTCGAATTGCTGAATCGAAGAGCCGGGCCGCGAAGTAAGTTCGCGCAGCAGAGAATCCAGGGCGTCGGGTGGCGTGGTCACAACGCAGCTCTACTCATAGATTGTGCCCTCGTAAAGATTTTCCGCCAGCCGGCGGCATCGTACCGAGCGAGCTCAGGCTATTCGTGCTCCGCCCTGCCGCTGCCACACGATCTTCGCGCAACAATCTGGCGAAAAGAAGAAAAGACTCAAGATCGTGACGGCATCTTCGACTTCGTGGAGTTCCATTGGATCGATTATGCCGTGAATACGCGCCCAAAGAGGAGGCCCCATGCAGCCACTTGACTCGATCGGGGCATACCTCGAACAGTATGGCGCGGCCCTGAGCACGCGGGTCCTTTGTGAGTTCCCGCCCCTTCACCAGCCGAGTGATCCAGTCTGGCCGGCGTTAGCCCGATTGAAGCGTCAGCCCTTCCCCGCCCAGCGGCTAGCGATCATGGGGATCGTCAAGCGCTGGCAGGAGGCCCGGTGCGCAGCGGCGGTGGCCGAGTGCGGCACGGGTAAGACTCTGATCTCGCTCGGGAGCGTATTCACTCACGCCGACGGGCGGGCGTTCACCGCGCTAGCGATGGTGCCGCCGCAACTCGTCGAGAAGTGGACAAGAGAATGCTGCTTAACGATTCCGGGCGTCCGCGTGTTTGTCATCGATGGCCTCCGGAACGGCGTTGCCTCGAACGGGTTCACTGGCGTGAACGAAGTTCGGATGCGCGGTGACCGGATCGTGCGCGAGGGACTGCGGACTACATTGAGCGACTTGCGTCTGGCGAAGAACCACCGCTCGGCAAAGGTACGGTGGCGCTCGCAAGTGCCGGGACCCTGCGTGTTCATCGTTTCGCGCGAGCGTGCCAAGCTCGGCTACTTCTGGAAGCACGCGTTTGCTTCGCCCAAGTCAGGGCCGCATCTGGGCAACTTGGTGAACCCCGACACGGGGCGGCCGGTGGTGATCGGCGATGAGCAGGTCCGCCGATCCGACCTGCGCAAGGTGAAGCTCTCGGAAGAAGTGGTCGTCGACGGCCCAGCTGGGCGCACGTTCTATAGCCCGCTGTGGCAGGCCGACCGCGAGAAGATCCATCGTATGGCTCCCATCGAGTTCATCGGTCGCCATCTCAACGGATTCTTCGATTACGGCATCGCCGACGAAGTTCACGAATTGAAGGGCGGCGACACGGCACAGGGCAACGCGCTGCGTACGATCGCTTCGGCCTGCGCACGCACGGTGATTCTGACCGGCACGCTCTTGGGCGGCTATGCCGACGAACTGTTCCACATCCTTTATCGAATCGCGCCCGCCGTGATGAAGGAAGACGGCTTCGACCACGGCGAGGCTGGCATCCGCCAGTTCGCCGAAGCGTACGGCGTTCTCGAAAAGGTGACCACCATCGAGCCGTCCGAAAACGCGTGCTCCAAGGCCAAGGTGACCACCACGGTGAAGCGTCGGCCCGGAGCATCGCCTCTACTGTTCGGCAAGTACCTGATGAATATGGCGGCGTTCGTTTCACTCGAAGACATCTCGGACGCGTTGCCGCCGTATCACGAAGAAGTGATCGCGGTGGACATGGACCCGGTGCTGAAGGCGGCCTATTCGTCGCTCGAGGACCAGATCCGGGATGCTCTGCGCGAGAACCACGGCAACTCTTCGGTGATCAGCACAGCGATGAACGCGCTGCTGCTGTATCCGGACCGACCGTTCGGCCTGGGGACGCTCTACGGCTATCGAACCGACGAAGAGGGCCAGCGCGAGCGGTTCATCATTGCCGAGCCCGAGGATCTCGACGAGCGCGCACACTACGCGAAAGAGCGCCGCTTGGTCGAGGAGTGTAAGCAGGAGCTGGCGCAGGGGCGCCGAATTCAGGTGTACGCCGTGTACACGCAGAAGCGCGACGTGACCCGTCGTCTTCAGTCGTTGCTGCAAAGCGAAGGCATCCGCGCCGAGGTGCTCACGGCCGACATCGCGCCCGAACTTCGCGAGGCCTGGTACGAGCGTCATCTGCGGAACGGCATGCAAATTTGCATCTGCCACCCAAAGCTTGTCCAGACTGGCCTCGACCTGATGTTCGCCAAAACAATTCTGTTCTACGAAAGTGGCTGGAGCACCTACGTGCTGCGCCAAGCGAGCCGCAGAAGTTGGAGGATCGGACAGAAAGATCCGATCCGTGTGGCCTTCCTCGCCTATGCGCAGACAGCTCAAGAGAGTTGTTTGCGGCTGATGGGCAAGAAGCTCCTGGTGTCGCTCGCAATGGAAGGCAAATTGGCTGGCGGTGGGCTGCACTCCATGGAAGACGATGACGACGTGCTGACCGCGATGGCCCGCGAACTGGTCACGCGCCAGGGTGTAGGGGATGCGGCGGCCGCGATCTGGAAACAACTCCAGCGCGAGTTGCCGCCAACTGCCGCGCAGCCCGTGGAAGCGCCACTGCCCATGGCAGCAGAGCCGTCCACTTGGATTCAACCGAGCGGCCCCGCCGTTCAACTCAGCCTGTTCTAACAATCGGCGAACAATCTGGAGGTGTGCCATGGCCGCCGCGCTCGTAATTGCTGCCCCGCAGGAGTCTACCCTCGACTTGGCCGAGCGCCTTGTCGCCGCGCTGCGCGAATCGAGCGATGACCGCGCGGCCGACATCGTGGACGCGCTCCGCTCCCGCCTGTTGAAACGCACGCCGCGCGATCCACGGTCGCTCTTCGAGCTCGATGACCGTCTGATCGACCTCATGGACCGCGCCGAAGAAGCCGAGGAGGCGCCCGGCGCAGTGCCGGACGAACTGATCCAGGAGATCAACGACTACATCGAAGCCTGGCACGGCAAGGTGGACCGAATAGCTGGCTACTGGCGCTGGCAAGAGTCCATCGCCGCCATCTGCGGCAAGGAAGCCGAGCGCTTGACTGCACGCAAGAAGTCCGCCGAAGCGAGAGTCAATCGCCTGCGGTCCATGCTGCTCGCATTCATGATGTCGCGCGGGCTGAAGAAGCTCGAAGGTGAGAAGTCCAGCATCGGGATGCAGGCGAACAGCAGCCCGTCACTGGTGATTGACGATCCGCTGAAGGTGCCAAAGTGTTTTTGGGAGCGGCAGTTGACCTTCTCTAAAACCGAGATTGAGGAGATTGCCAAGCAGTTGCCGGCCGGAAACACGCGCCACCGACTGGAGTCATTGCTCGCGGGATCTGACTGGCAGATCAACACTTCGGCGGTGCGGGCTGGCTTCGATAGCGGGAAACTGACCGAGGGAGCACGGCTGGTACGAGGCAGTCACGTTCGCGTCCGATAGCGTGGCGCTTCGGACTCGGCTATCAGGCTCTGCCGATGGTGGCGGAGATTAGCACGAACAGCGCGGCCACAAGCACAAACGCCACAGTAACCATTTGCAGCCGCTGACGGGCCAGGTCGTCCGCAGTCTCGCCCGATGGCGCCCTCCAGTTGGCAGCGAGCCGTTCCGCCTGATCCCGTTCAATGCCGAAGCGCCATTGAATCAACAGAACGGCGCGGGCCTTTCGTCCCGCAAGTAGATACTGGATGGCGTCCGGGGGCAACTCAACCAGTGGGTTACCCTTCTCGGGCAGATAAGTCTCTACCGCATTTTCGGCAGACTCGTAGCGAAGCCCGGTTTGATCCTGCACGACTCTGATAGCCCGGCTCAAGTCGCCGTTCTCGGCTGCTGCAATGGCTTCGTCTGGTAGCTGCATGGCCAAATCCCTAAGGGTCAAGTCCTGAGAATGTATCGGCGCACCTAGCCCACGGGAACATGCTCATTCGACAGTCTATGCGCTCGGACTCAAACCGGGGCGACGGCAAGAACAGCTCTCAATCTCGGATGCACGGGTGAGCACGAGCGTATCGCTCCGCGACGCCCGGCCACCGAGATTGGATCAGTGCGTCATTGAACAGGTAAAGAATGACGAGATACGACCAGGCGAGGCCCCACGGGGCGAAGGGGCCCGAGAGCACTGCGCACGCGCCGCCGCTAGAGAAATCACCCAAGCCTCCAGATAGAGCCTTGCATGACGAAGTGGAAATGTCAGCACGGCCGGGGCGCGGTAAGCAGCCCGGTAGCTTCCTGCCAGAGCCACTTGCACGAAGGCCGACGGCATGAAGAAGGTGGTGACCGAGAAGAGCACGACAAGAAAGGCCACTTCCCAGGAGGCGAAGCTGATCCATGGGTACCGCCAAGGCAACACCACCGGCAGTTGCGGCAATGTCACGGGCGGAAAAAGCGCGACCAGTCCCAGGAATCCTAGGACAGTCCATGCATGCTCGACCAACTTGCCTAGCGATCCGGCTGCCAACAGCCAGTAGGGTCCACCGCGATACGCGTGCGGGGTCTCCTCCATTTGGCCCGAGATCCTGTGATCCTAGAGAAGCCCTATGGCGATGACCCCTGAACAGATGGTTGCCTTTCACCGGCAAAGTGCCGAAGACAGCTTGCTCGCACTGCAGACACCGCAGGTTGCGTCGGATCAATATCTCTCCTTGCTGAATATCCAGTTGGCATTCAAGGGGTACCTGATGGAGGGACTCATCAGTTGGAGGATCGACTTTGCCTCCCCCATGCAACCGATGGCCAACGCTCTTCGAGTGTTGCGCGAGGGCATCGGCGTACTCCAGGCGTCGGGGCTGAGGATTGGCGCTGATGATCTCCCGATTCAATACGCCGCGATTGTCGCGTTCCTGCTGAATGAGGAACCGGTGCTTGCAGGGTCTCCGCGAGACGAACTCCGCGCGGACAGCCAGTTGGACTGGTTGCTTGCATCCGGTCTCCACGGAGAATGGGATGAGGCGAGTTGGGGCAAGGCTCTCGACCAGTTGCGCAAAATAAACAGAAGTCAACTCGCCGTCGATACCTACTCCACGTATCGGAAGCTCCTTCTGCAAGAGGCCGCGACTGAGGAACTCGTGGAGCAGGCGTGCTCGCTCTTCGGCAAACGCGCCTCAAGTGCGTTCTACGGCGGCGGAGACCAAACCGAGGGTGGATACGACGATAACAAAGTGACCGTTGACTATCGGCTGGCGGCGATCCTCAAAAGAATCTCTTATCAAGGCAACGTTGTTCACATGTGGCGGTGGGGGTAAGCGGGCCGACCATTCTTCAGCGACAATTCGAAGTGCGGGAGTCTGCCATGCCGGGCATAGCAATCACACTCGTTGCTCTTTGGGCGCTGTGGATGGCGCGGGGCAAGCTGAACTCGCACGGGCTGGAATTCCTCGCTTGGCGGCCGACTCCAGCCCAGCCGATTCTGGTTGGCACAGCGATTTCCGTTGCGGCTGCGCTGGCCTTCTCGGCGCTCTTCGGGAACTACAGGGTTGACGCGCTACCGCGATTCGCGGACGTCTGGATGGGCGTCACGCTTGGCCCGGTGGTCGAGGAATTGATCTTTCGGGGCTACGCGTTTACACTGCTGGCGGCGTTGTTGCTGCGATGGAAGGTGCCGAGGTCCGGATGGATCACAGTGGTCATCCTCGCGGCGATGTTTGCCGCGGGGCACCTGGTCAAGCCGGCTATCACCTCAACCCAGATCGCGAGCATCTTTGCGATGGGCTGCCTCTACGGCTGGCTTCGACTCAGCAGCGGCTCGACGGTTCCTTGCACAATCGCCCACATCGCCTACAATGCCGTGATCTTTGGCATGGCTGCATATCGCGCTATCTGAATCTCTTTGTCCAGGTCGGAGGAGCGCTTCTACAAGCTGGCCAACCACGATTGATGGAAATATTCCTGGTCCTCAATAGTCGAGGGATTGCAGGCTGGATCTTCGTCGAAGATGTTCACGATGTCCGCGGTAAGCGCAGGCTTCCCCAACGTGGTTCGGTACGCCAGTTCGGCCGCCCCCATCGATTCCTGCATCGGCGACGGGTAAACGTATTTGTCTGTCCCAAAACAGATCAGAAAGATTTCCTTCGGTTCAAGCTGGCGGCGGACTTCGCATAGTGCGTGAAAGTAGCCCCGATCCGACGACGCTTCGTGCATCATCCCCTCGATGGTGAGGCGAAGAACGACGCTGTCCGGATCGTCAGGCACGGATTCCCAGCCCTCAACATCCGCGAACGATTCGGACCCGTTGACCCTCGCTTTGATTCTCCGGACCAGGTCCGGTTCCCCAGTCACACTGATCATGCAAGTAGGCTCTCAATCACTATGGCTCACACCCACGATGACTTTCAACGTGTTTTCAAAGCAGCGCGCCGGTCGGCTACGCCTTTGTTGGCGATTCGAACCGCCGATCCGATGAGCGCATTGGATCAGGTAGAGGCGGGTCTCCCCAAGCAGGCCGAGACGCCGGTGCTGTCCTGGGATATCCTGCGTGGCCTGACCGCGCGCAACGAGCCGGGGAAGGCCGCCGTGCGCGACGTTGCGGGCGACCACCCCGAGACGCTCGGACCGGCGGAATTACTTGGTGCGCTGTACAAGGCAGCTCGCGCTGGCGAGCGCAACGCGTTCACGGACGCGGTGGTGTTCGTCAACAATCCGCATCGGCTCTGGGAACAGGTGGACATCCTCCAGGGCATCTGGAACTTGCGTGACGTGTTCAAGGCGGGCGGCCAGACTCTGATCCTGGTCACGACGCCGGGCGCTGTGCTGCCCGTGGAACTCCAAAGCGACGTGATGGTGATCGATCAACCCTTGCCTGCGGCGCCCGACCTCGAAACGCTGGTTCGCGAAACGTTCGAATCGGCCGAGTTGCCGCTACCGGACGATGCCGCGGTGACGAGTGCGGTGGACGCCTTGATCGGGCTCGCGACGTTCCCGGCTGAGCAGGTGCTGGCGATGTCACTGTCGAAGAAGGGGCTGGACGTTGAACAACTCTGGGAGCGCAAGCGGCAGGCCGTCGAGCAGGCGCCGGGACTCGACATCTGGCGCGGCGGCGAGACTTTCGCCGATGTCGGAGGCTGCGCGAACATCAAGCAGTTCCTGCGCGCGGTAGTGAACGGCAAAGAAGCGCCGCGCGTGGTTGTGTTCGTGGACGAGATCGAGAAAGCGTTCGCCGGCACGGGCACGGATCTCTCCGGCGTCAAGACCGAGATGACCGGCACAATGCTGACCTGGATGCAGGACCGCGGCGCGGATGGATCACTTCTCCTCGGACCGCCGGGCTGCGCGAAGTCGATGATCGGGAAGGCCGCTGGCAACACCGCGGGAATTCCGACCATCGCGTTCGACCTCGCGGCAATGCAAAGTTCGCTGGTTGGCGGCTCTGGCGAGCGGCTCCGCTCAGCCCTGCAAGTCGTCGATGCGATCTCGCAAGGCCGCAGTCTCTGGATCGCGACTTGCAACTCGATCACGAGCCTGCCGCCCGAGTTGCGGAGGCGGTTCACGCTGGGCACGTTCTTCTTCGATCTACCCGACGCAGAGGAGCGTGAGGCGATCTGGCGCATCTACCTGGACAAGTGGCAAGTCGAAGACCGCGATCGATCCAGCGACGACGGCTGGACCGGTGCGGAGATCAAAGAGTGCGTCCGCAAAGCCTGGCGGCTCGGGTTGTCGTTGAAGGAGTCGGCCAACTACATCGTCCCGGTCGCGAAATCGGCGGCGGATCAGATCGAGTCGCTGCGGCGGCAGGCGTCCGGCCGCTTCCTGAGCGCATCGCGTTCGGGCGTTTACACGGCGGACGCAAAACCGGAACTGGTGGGCTTGGGCAAGCGGGCCCTCCGCGATTTGGAGTGAGAACAACCGCTGTCACCGCCGCATTCGAGCTTGGCGTGGACGAGTCTTCCACCTGCTTTAGTCAACCAACGATGAGAAATTCTGATCCACGACCATGCGGGCAAAGTCCTCTGGCGAAAGCGGCTGGCCGGCCTGCCGTGCCACCTCTTGATTGTGAGTCCACATTTGCCGCAGGTTCTCGTCCAGCGATTCGTCCAGATGCAGCGTAGAACGCAACGTTGTCTTCCAATCGTCACCGCCGCCGTAGACCTGCTGGGTAATGCTAGTGACCGTCGCCACTGTTTGGCTGGGTAAGCAGCCTATGCAATCCAGGACGTAATTCTCCAGCAGGATCAGGAGAGGCTTGCCCCGATAACGTGCACTGTTGAGCGTTGCTGGCTGCTCCTTCTTCTTGCTGAACCAACCCATGCTGATCTACTCCGCAATGATTTCACTGACGCGCGTCGGACGGCCGCCGTAGGGAAGCTCTCCCTCGTCGGGACTCGATTAGCGCGCCTCATCATATCCATCGGTCACAGAAAGATGCAAGGTTAGGCCCCGACTGTCGACGGTCGGTCGACGCGGCCGCCGGTCGGCCAAATTCTAAGGAGAGACCATGTCCAAATTCGAAGAGATGCGTACCAGTGTGACTGAGGCCCAGTATTTGGTCGAGGCCCTTCAGGAACTTGGCTACCAGCCAGTCGTTGATTGGAACGGGCAGACGCTGCTCGGCTACGGCGGTGCAGTTTGGCGGGAGAAAGCGCAAATCGTGATCCCGAGCGCGCAACTGAAAGGCTCTTTGGCTGACATTGGGTTCGTGCGCGATGCCTCGGGCGTCTATCAGGCCGTCATCGACGACATGGATCGCAACCACCATGGGCTTGGCGTAGCTTGGCTAGGGCGCGTCACGCAGACTTACAAGGAGAAGCAGACGATGGCGGTCGCCCGCGCAAAAGGCTACGTCTTCAAGGGCCGCGAGGTGATCAACACGCCAACGGGCCAGAAAGTCCAGCTGCGGTTCGCCGTGCGCTAGGATGAAGACCGAGGGCGAGGCTCAGCGCTGCTATCGCGCCCTGTGGCAGCCAATCTCGGTAGTGCCGGAGGCTGGCAAAGGACACGCGTAGGTAGGGGCTCCCCCATGGGTGGTGTAGCCGACCTTCAATTTCAATCGCCCAGGATAGCCAAACGACCGGCGGTAAACTAGGTAGCATGAAGCGTTACCTGTGGTTAGCGCTGGCAGTGATAGCGGTCCTCGAAGCCGAGCCGCTCCCTAGTCCGCTGAAAGGCGAATACGCATGCACTCTGCTTGGCGTGACGGCGGGACTTCCGATGCCCGGTATGGCGCCAACCACGATGGTGACGGCTTCGCCCGCTCCAATCGGAAATCTTGTGATTGACGGCGCGGGCAAGTATAGGACTACGGTCGGCCAGAACTCGGGCAGCTACGAATTTGCTAACAATAAGGTGACGTTTACCGGATTCTTGGGGGCGATGCGGAACCGGTATGAAGGAAGAGGAAGCACACTTTCCTTTTCGTTCAGCACCGATGGCGTGCAGTTCAGTTGCGCGCTGAAGACGGACCGAAGCTTCGATCCACCTTCGGCGCAGCAGGGCGCGCTCAACCAAGGTCCTCAAGGCGGATTGCAAGGCGGTTTGCTGGGCAAGATCTATTTCGCAAATCGTGGAGGCGTGTTTTCGATTGACCTCGCAGCGGGACGGCAGCGCGCTCTCGGACTTTCCAGCAACTTCGATATCCGCCCGAGCGGCGAAGTTGTCTACCTCACGAATCGCGGTGAGATGATGCTCACAACGACAGATGGCACTGGCTCGCGTCAGGTGCCGGTCTATGGCAACAAGAACTATTCGCCCAGGTTCTCTCCGGATGGAAAACAGATCGCATATTGGGGCAGCCAGAAGCCGCAAGGCCTGGACGCGGCCATGATGGGCGCATTCAGTAACGCCAATCTTGAGCCGCTGGTGATCGATCTGCAGGGCAGGCTGATCGCCGCCCTTGGCACACAATACGCCCAGCCGGCATGGACACCCGATGGTCGCTTGGTTGTCTCGGGCGCAAAAGCGACTGGCGGAAACGCTCAGAACGCGGCGATTGGCATTTTTGTGTCCGACAATCGGTTGCGGAGTCTCCGCCGCATAGACGACAACTTCGACGCTCCGAATAGTCCGGCGGTAAGCCCCGATGGCAGTCTGGTCGCCTTCGCCAATGGCCCGAACATATGGGTGTGCCGCCTTGATGGCACCGGTCTGCGCAAGGTTTACGAAGGCAATACCCGGTACGTACGCTTTCCGGCTTGGTCGCCCGATAGCAAGGCCGTCGCGTTCGTCGATAACGAAATTGTTCGGGTTGCGAGCCTGGATGGAAAAGAAGTCGCCGTCAAATCGGCGGATGGCGCCGTGGCCCGCTCCATTTCCGAAGTGCTGTGGCTGCCCTGAAGTCTTCGCGTGCACGAGCTCTTGCGCTAGACGTAAGCCTTCCACGTAGGCGGCGAGCCCGGGTGGCATCCTGCGCGAACAGGCCGTCGCGAGTGTAGAAGTCGCGGTCGAATGCAGTACGCATCCTGACGCGACTGCTCGGCGCGAGCTCACGTTCCGACACCATTCCACTTCTTACGTTAGTCTCCAGATCATGGGCCGGTTCGATGCCGGGCATGAAGCTTTTGGCAGTGAGGTCCACGATGTCCCCCAAATCCATAACTATCGTCATCGACGAAAACGGTGAGAGCTCAATTGACCTGGAGGGATTCCAGGGGAAGGGCTGCGCCGACGTCGCGAAAGCACTTCAGGGAAGCGACCACGTGATGCGCTCTGAGAAGAAGCGAGAGTACCACGTCGAAGCACCGCGATCCACCAACCGAACGCAACAGGCGTGAGGTGGTCCATGCTCATTCACGGAAAGATCGCAAGCAGCCGGGTGAACGGACCGGGCGTGCGCGCAGTATTGTTCCTGCAGGGATGTGTCCTGAACTGCCGCTCGTGCTGGAACCCGCGAAGTCACCCGTTTAGCGGAGACCAGGAATGCGTTGACGAACTCATAGCTTGGATACTCGCTTGCCGGCAGAGCGCCGGGATCATGGGCGTCACGTTCTCGGGTGGCGAGCCAATGCACCAGGCAGGGGAACTCCTGGAGCTTGCAAAGCGGCTGACAAAGGCCATACCGGAACTAAGCCTCGGAATGTTCTCCGGATACTCGGAGCGTGAGCTTGAACGCGGCGCGTACTACACACTTGCCGGCGTTGACTCGGTGCGCAGAAGCGCGGTCTGGGCAGAGTGTCGGACGCATCTGGATTTCGCGATCCTCGGGCGCTTCAATGACACGCTGCCTGCAAGGGAACCGCTTCGCAGCAGCAAGAATCAGGTGCTTCGCCTCTATTCGACGCGGTTCAGCGCATCAGATTTCTGCGATCCGCAGGTCGAGGTTACGATCTCGGAGCAAGGGCTGGTGGCGATCACAGGCTTCCCAGTAGTGGGCTTGCCCACCTAAGGACGGTTCACCCGAACCAACCGATCGGCGATGCCCGAGCCGACGGCGTCATGAATTCGTTGTGCCTGTCCGGCATAGTCAAGGTCGACGCTGCACACCACAATGCCGACATGCGGCCGGGTCCGATGCCAGTGCCGACGGACGAAGTGCAGCCGGTTGTGGCTGACGAGGACGCGGTTCTGCTCTACTGCGAAGGAAAGCACATCGTCGTCGTCGACCGAGCGGTTAGCATTGCCGGCTTCGAAAGAAGTCAGCACATCATGCCCGAGCGCACGAAGGGCTTGGACGATCTGCAACTCGATATTCTCATTCGTGTAAAAGCGGGCCACGTCGATCTACGCAGCTTCGTTTTGGTGAATTTGAGCATCTATGGCGTCGGGATGCGTCCTGGCGTAAGCCCACGCGTTCTGCAGATCCTCAGCGCGAATCGTGGGATAGCTGGTGAGCAGCGCTTCTTCGGAAGCGCCAAGGCGCCGGGCTTGCTCCAGAACCCAGACCGGAATTCGTGTCCGCACGATGCAGGGTTCGCCGCCGCACACGTCGGGCCGCGAATCGATGCCAGGAAAAGCGCCGCCTAGTTCCTCAACCGCCCACTTAAGGATCTGAGCCTTTTCTCCTTCAGGCACCGACTTCAGAAGCGCTTCGAAATCGCGCAATCCAGCCACGGCTTCATTATCGCAACTCTTTCTCTGGAGGTCATCCAATGACAACGCAAGCAATTCTTTTCCCCGTCCCTGAAGCGGCCCACCCACTGTCGTCAGCCCCACCGATAGCAGCCGCGAACAACGGTGATGGTGGCGGCCGCCCCGTCGGCATTCCGATCACCGAGCCCGGCGTCGATCTCGCCAGCAAGACGGTGTGCATCAAAGTGCGGCTCTCGACCATGGGCAACACGCGCAAGGTCTCGACATCGCAGATCGAAGCCGACGCCGACAAGGACCTGCTGAGGGTGAGCAAGCACCTGCTCGACTCACCCGAGTTGAAGGCGATCGGCCGCTTCGACGGCGAGATCCGCCGTTTCCTCTACAACATCTGCCTGCCCTTCGAGATCGGCATTCATCTCTTGCCGATTCCTGCGCTGGAGATGGTGGAACAGCGGCTGCGCGGGTTCCGTTCGGATCGCGAGGCACTCGTCCAGATCTTCCTCGCTGCGTACCCCGGCCTGTGCCAGGACGCGGCCCGGCGACTCCGCGGACTCTACAATCCGGCCGACTATCCTCCGATCGAGGATGTCGCGCGCGAGTTCGGGTTCTCCTGGCAATACGTCAGCTTCGGCGTGCCGGATCAGTTGAAGGGAATCTCGCGCGAAGTGTTCGAGCAAGAGCGCGAGAAAGCTGCGCGCCGCATGGCCGAGGCATCTTCAGAGATTCAGCAGGTCTTGCGCGAAACCATGGCTCGATTGGTGCAGCACATGGCCGAGCGTCTGAAGGACGGCACCGATGGCAAGCCGCTGCGTTTCAAGGAATCGACGGTGTCGAATCTCGTTGAGTTCCTGGCCAACTTCCAGTTCCGCAACGTGACCGATGACGCCGACCTGCAACGGCTGGTCGGCCAGGCACGCGGCTTGCTGCAAGGCATCAATGCCGATGACCTCCGGTCAACAAGCACTCTGCGCGCGCGAGTCCAGCAAGGCATGGCGGAGATCGCCGGGCACTTGGACACCATGCTGGTGAAGGCCGGCGGCCGTAAGTTCCGCTTTGATGAGGAGGCGCAATGAACGCCGACTTCTTCGCGGCGATCTTAGAAGGCTTCGAAGGCACGTTCGACGAAGTTCTCGCGCGCGAGTTGCCGGCGACTCTGCGCGCCTCCGCCACAGCACTACAACGTCACATCGCCCACCAGCGCGAACAGATTGAGCAACTCGCATGTTGCACAGCCAGGCCGGCTGCCTCCGGCCCAATTCAATCAGGAGAAAGCATATGAGTGGAATCAACAGCATCACCATCGTAGGAAACGTTGGGTCGGCGCCCGAACTGAAGTACACGAAGAACAACGTCCCGTTCTGCCGATTCTCGGTCGCCGTGAACGAGCAGTGGTCGAAGAACGGCGAGAAGAAGGAAGCCACGACCTGGTTTCCGGTGGTCGTTTTCAACGGCCTATCTGAGGCTTGCGCCAATTGGCTTGATCGGGGCCGCCTTGTCGGCATCGTCGGGCGCGTCCGCACCCGCGAATACAAGAGCAACGACGGCACGCAGCACAAAGACATGCAGATCGTCGCCGAGAACGTCACATTTCTGGGATCAGCCAAACGCGGCGAAGACGACGCTCCGCGACCGGAGCAACCGGGGAGCACGGCGACAGCAGCCGATGACGATGACAGCGTTCCGTTCTGAGGGCGTCGACATGAACACAACCCCAGGATTGTTCAGTCAACTCGAACCGATGCTCGCCAACCGTGCAGTGCTGATCACGGTATCTGCCCCTGACGGCAACGGCGGACGGCTTCAGGTGAACATCTGCCCTCGTCAACTCAAAGACGGCGAGAACAAGGCGCTCACCACGCCGCTGTGTCTGGCGGGAACCGCCGCAGAACTCGACGCGGAATTGCCGGCGCAGGTATCGGCGTTTGTAGCAACGCACACCGGCCTCACCACGAATCTAACTCAGCTACAGGCCGAGATCGCGGAGGCCGAAAAGGCTGCGCGCGAAGACGCCAAAAAGAAAAAGACCGTGGGCAATGGCAGCAGGAAGGCCGAGCCCGCAAAAGAAGAGAAGGCCAAGGAGCCTGATTCCGCACAGCAGCCGCTGGGCCTTTTCGACGCCACGGAACAAACGCCGGCGCAACTCGCCGGTGAGGAAGGAGCGAATCCGAAGCTATGCCTGTGACCGTCACCAAGATGACGCGCCAATTCCTCTTCAACGGAGTTCGGCTTCCCGATCCCGGGGAGCACATGAGCGTTGATGACGTGAAGGCGCTCTACGCCGCTCAATACCCAGAACTCGCCACCGCCGCCGTCAACGGACCCGAGGCCGTCGGCGACAAGATGCGTTACACCTTCGAACGCGCCATCGGCAGCAAGGGCTAATGCGATGGCCCGGCGATTAGACAAGGAGGCCGTCCTGCGTGAACTAGACAGGCTGGCGCAGGGCGGACCTCCCGAACAGCAAACACCAGTAGAAAGGTTCCTGCAATGCCCGGACTGGCAGAAGGCGTCAGAGATATTCGCCCGCGCACTCGACGCGTCCCTCAGAAACGGCGACCGGCGCGGCAACATGATCTCACCGCCACCCGGATGGCTTCCGCCGATGAGCTGATGCCGCCCGGTGGCGGCTGGACGATTCCTCGCCTGGGCGGCATTCCGGGCGAGCACCAGATTTGGCACGGCCAGCAACTCGCCGCCCGCGCCGCCGCCACATTCGTCCGCGCCGGAGTCGCGCGGCACGAAGACTGGCCCTCCGCCCGGGGCAATCCTTTCGAGTTCCTGGAACTGGCGCTGGATCGTTGGGTCGCCGACCACGGCGGAGCGGAAATCAGCGAGGTGTTTCACCTGCATTTGACGCTCAGCACCTCGCTCGACCGATACACCGGCTCGTGCGATCCAACGAGTTCAACGCTATACCTGACTATCGAGCCGGATTCGGCCGGCTACGTCGTGCTCGGCCCTACGCTCCGGTTGCTCGAACCGATCCACCCCCGGCTCCCGGTCACGTTCGTGCACATGTTGATCGGCGCGTTGAACAAGTGGGTGCGTGTGTACGATTGGCGGGACGCCCTGGCGCGAGTCGAGCAGATGCGCGAGTGGCACGAGATGGACCCGGAGTCCGCGGCCGACGTGGAACTGCCCGACATCGAACGAAGTCTGCCTGCGTGCATGAAGCGCCGCCCGCTGGCGAGGTCAACCCTGGAGCAGCTGGCGGCGTCGATCCACGACAAAGCCGTGCGCGAACTGGTGGAGCAAGCTCTCGAACTCGAAAAGAGTGCCGAAGACAGCCGACGCAAGCCCGTGACGGATGATATTGCCGAGTTACTTCAAGATTGCGGCGACCCGCTTCCTGCGCTCCTTGCAGTCTTCGAAAAACAGGACACCATAGAAGGGCAGTTCGATGAAGAATCCCAAGGCATGTTGGAAGTGGCTCCGGAGCCCAACACCATCCTTAAGTTGAACGTGGGTGACAAAAGTGCGGTGACTGCCGAGTTCGCCGCACTCATCCACTGCTGCGCAGTCTTGTCATCGGCGGCTCAGCTGATTAAGTCTTTGCCGGGGGCCGCTGACTAGCGTGGATTAGTGTCCGTTGCGCGGCAAACAGCAGACTTCCCTCACATGGCTGGCTTCTCGACGTCTCTATGGGGGTTGGCTTCCCAATTGGCTCCGCTCGGTCTCAGGGGGAACTGAAGCCAACAGTTGTTGCAGTGTCTGCTGAATTTCAATGGCAGTCTCCTTAACACTTGCCCGCCGCAACTTGGCTAGCTGCTGCACCGTGGCCGCCACGTCTGCTGGCCGTGATGGACGACCCGAGACTTCCGTAAACGGGCCATCGGTCTCGGTCAACAAACGAAGTCCCGGAAGGTCCACGACTAGCTCGCGCCCCCTATGGTTACCTAACATTCGAGCGTTCACCGAAAAAAAGCATCCCAGTTCGACCGCCCGTGCCGTTTCCGCCTTCGAGCCTGTGAACCAATGCAGCACGACCTTTCCTCTATCCGGCGGTAAGTGGGTCTCAATGAGGTCGAGCACCGCTTTCGCTGAGCGAATACTATGGACCGTTAGGATCTTATTGCCCGCTTCGGCGCAGCATGTCAAGATTCGCGCCAACACACGCTTTTGCAGTTCCAGCGAGGGGCAAAATCGGGGCTGGGCATCAAGGCCGATTTCGCCAACGTATCGCGTCTCGGGAAGGTACTTTTCCCAAGTTGCCAGTTCATCTCTGTGCTCCGCGACGAGTTGAGGATGGAAACCCAAAGCTGCCCGAACGTGCTTGGTGCGCCGAGTAAGGGCAAGATTTCGCGGCCAAGCCCGTGGCGTGGTTGTTACGGTGAGCGTATACACTCCCGCCGCGTCGGCTTCCGCGATCGCGACCTCTGGATCCGGGTATAGATCCAGGTGGCAGTGAAAATCGACGTACTTGGCGATCATGACGGACTAGCCCGGTGCGGTACGAACGCCGGATAGTAGCGCGGCGACCTCTTCGAGCCCTCGGCGGTACACATCGGCAAGCGCCTCCTGGCGGGTGTCCGATTCATCCGATAGGGGGCCAGGTTTATGGATCAGAAGCGGTGTGAGCTGGGGCTTGCGCTTCAGCCTTTCGATCGCAAACTGGAACGCTCTCACCTGCTGACCCTCTGCCTGCAAAGTGTCGAGAACGTTGGCTTTCAGATCAACGGTGTAACCAGTTCGGTCCGGCGCGCCGAGTCCCTTACGCAGAGCAGCCCGCCGGATAAGGCATGGCAGGCAATATCCGCAGTGTTCAGTCGCCTTCCCTTTCCATCGTGCCTTGGCAGGAGAGGCGCATGACAACGAGGTCGGTACAAGTTTGGCGAGAAGCGTCTTTTCGCTGCAATCCGAGATCATCTCCCCTTTCGTCATGTCCCAATAAGGGTTCTCCACCTGTCCGTCAATCCCGAGAGCGAGGATCAGATCATTCCATCGGGCCATGTAGAACGGATGCGTCGTACGTGTGCTGAGCGCGCCGAGGCGCAGGGGATCGAGTGGGACATTGAGCGCGATGGGTCCATTCTCCGGCACGCGGAGGGTAAAGTTGCCGCTCAAGCCAGTACCTGCGAAAACTCCTGCCGCGAAAAAGAGGAAGGACCTGCCGCGCGTCGTGTTCTCCGGATTGACGCCGGACACGAGGCCATTGGGAAAATTCATCCATATCCTGAGGCGGTCGAGCCTCCGCTTGCTGTAGTGACGCTTCAGTTCGTTGAACAAGGTGTTCTGTGCGTCACTGGTGGCTCCCTCGCCAGCGTGGCTTATGAACAGCGGAGCTTTGCCGTCTTCGAGCGTATCAATCGCACCGATGAGACTGTCAAGGCCGCCGGAAAACAGGCCGAGGCTATCGTAGGGTGGCGCGAACAGGCTAGGTCGCTTCACCCTTACCGTGCGGTCGAATCCAGATGGGCGCGGCCTGAAGCCGAGTGTCCATCGGTCGCCGGTAAGGAAGTTCAGCATGCGCTCCAGAATCGGCACCGCGGCAGTCCACCGTCCAACATCACTCACCGGGACGACGAGCCGCATTTCACGGGTCCATGCGTCCTGAGATTCCGTCGCGCGCGAGATTCTGGTGTCGGCCGCATGCACATGCGCGGCGACGACGAGCAAGTCAACGCCTATCTCGGACGGAAAAAGCTTCAAGGCGGCCAGGTCATCGAGAGCGCGCCCGATGCCATGCTCCAGACGGCGGTTTGAGACCACGAACTCAACACGCGTGGCAGTCTCATCGCCAGCGACGGGAATCTTCACTCGATCATTCGAGCCAAAGCGGCCTATCAGAACATGCCGTCTCATCGCGTGTCCGCCTCCGCATCTCCCATCGTTTGCAGGATAAAGAATGCCTGTTCGTAAATACCGGTGACGAAACCGAGCACGCGATCAGGAGTCAGCGTTTGCATCGTCGTGCGCGCTGCCGTCAAAGCGTCGGACACGCCCCGGCGTATGAAGTCAAGCAACTGCTCTTGCACCCTCGCTGCTGAAGCCGCGTTGGCAGGGAGCGAAATCGACCTCGTCCCGATGTCGTTGCATAATCTTGCTTCGATGGCATGAGCAGCATACAGCTCGAAGATCGTTTGCATATGTTCTGCGGTCAGATTGTCGATGTCTGTAATGCCGTTCTGCGCGAGGTCCCCTATGGTCTCGATAAAGGCATCACGGGCTATCCCTTCATCTATGGTTCCACCATCGGGACAAACATATTCCGCCAGCCCGAGGAACACTTCTTCTATGGGGCGTCCGGCAAGGTTCTCCAGGTTGAGAGCCCGCAGCGCCTCCCGTGGGCCGTTCGGAGCTGCGCCGGAGAGAAACAGCGCGAGCCTGGCACTTGCGGTTCGCGATGCCCCCATCCGCCGCGCGGCTGTGCGACTACCGCCAGCCGCTGTCGATACATAGCTCGACAAGGCCCGCCCAAGACTGACCCTGTCGTTTCCACCCGACCGAGCGAATCGGGAGAGGTTGTTGCGTGCCGAAGTGTACCTGCCCACGTCTCCGGCCGCTGGCATGGTCGGAAGAACAGGCGGCGTGGGAACGGTCGGCGGCGGCGTTCCCGGCTGCGGAGCGGGAGGATTCGGAGGTGGCACGGGCGGACCACTGGCGGGCCCTGCGCCTCCGCCGCCGCCCAGCCAGCTCGGTATCAACGGAGTGCCGCCGCTAGCGCCGCCGTATGAGTTGGATGTGCCCATCAGCGATTCCTCGTCTGCCTGCGCATCCGCAAGGTGGTTGAGGCCGCTGCTTTCAGCATCGCGCCACCTTCCCTGCTCCAGATCTCAAGCAATCCCTCGAAGCGTTGAATCATGGGCGCATCCTTGATCACGCCCTCCCATCCGCTGCAGGGCCATGCCCCAGCTCTTCGGCGCGGTAACGCTTCCAGGAGATCGAGTAGCGCCCCTTGCAGGCTCTGGTGCGCCTTGACCAGGACCGCCAATCCGTCTACCCCATCCGGCTGCACATCAAAAGTGTCGGCGCTAATGATCCGCCCGCGCACAGCGTCGAAGACCTGGGCAGCTTCCGGAGGCGCAAGCTGGGCCAGTTCTTTCTCCATGCCCGCGACCGCGAGTTTCGGCCCGAACAGCTTCTCTGCCACCGCGGCGATATGGCCGAGGACCGAGGTCGCTCCGAAGTAATCCTTGCGATCCTTGGCGACGAACAGATAGGGACGGAGGTCGATACCACCGAGGGTCGGCGCAATCCTCGCCCATGACTTTACCGCTTCCGAAGAAAGCCATTCGCCGAGCTGCAGGGACGCAGACGCCTCAGCCGAGTTGATCGGCTCGACCTTCGCGGAACCTTTAGTCCGTGTGGAGGGCCGCACCTCTTCAGGCTGTGCTTTTCCCGCCGCCATGACTTTCGCTTCGGCGACGGCGGCTTCGAGTCCCGCCAGGTCCGCACATGCGCCGTCAGGAGAGGCGGCAGCGGCCATCGCGATCTGGTCAAACACATGCGTCAGAAACCGTTCGGCCAGCATGAGCTTCGCCAGGGCGGGAAGTTTGACATCGTTCCCGAAGCCCCGCGCCTCGGCGGAGGCTTTGCGCAAGAGCAGCGTATTCAGGAAGCGCTTGATCTGGCGCGGATTCCCCTTCGTGCCGCTCGCAAGTATTGGCCCGATCTGCGCACTGAGAATCAACGCATCCTGCGCTCGCCCTGCGTTATTGCCCAGAGCCGAATTCACCGTTGCCGGATCAAGCGCGCCCCTGGTCCAGGGCCGTTTCAGTATTTCGCGCGCCGCCGCAATCAGGTTGACGAAGCCGGGATCTTGTTCCCCAACCTCGGCACCGATCAGCAGCAATGTCACATAGATCAGCGTTTCCGTCTCGCCAAGTGCGGGGATGCGGAAGGGAACCTGGATGAGTTTCTCAAGGTAGTTCCGCGCATAGGTCTGCGGCCCCGTTGTATCCGGAAGATCGGGGAAATGCTTGCGGACGGCATATTCGATCATGGCCTCGTCGGCTGCGACCACGAATGCGGTGCGCGATGTGAAAACGAACAGTCGCACGGCTTCCAGCGTCTCGATTGCGATGTCAGGGAGGCAGCGGTCCAGGTCGTCGATCAGCACCACGAGCTGGTCGATGCCCGCTTCCGTCAGCAAGTTGTCAAAAGCCTCGCGGAACGCCGCGATTTCCTCTGGCACGTTCTTTGTCTCGGCGTCGGCCCTGAGAAGACCTTTCGCTTCTGTTAGCACTTCGCCGAGCTTTTCCGGCGACAGGTTCTTCGCGTCGGAGAAGTAAGCTTCGAGCTTGCCGACCAGTACTTGGAGCCCAGCCGCAGGGATGCCCGTGTATGCCGTGAGAGCGAGGCCGCCTGCCTTTTTTGCGACTTTCAGCCAGTCGATCCGGTGGAAGATGTCCTTGACCGCGATGGCGGCCTTCGTCAGCTTGGGGCGTTTCTCGATCAACCCGGTGACGATGCCTTCGATGAGGGCGATCTTGGCATCCTCGAATCCCTGAAACCGCCATCCGTTGAATTTCAGGCAGAGAACCTTGTTTTCGGCGTTCAAGCCGACTTCAATCATTTCGAGAACGCTCGACTTGCCGGCGCCCCAGTCGCCGTGGACACCGACCGTAACAGGATGCTCGGGGAGCTTCCGCAAGAGCCTCACGATCGTCTTGGCGATCGCTTCGTTGTTCAAGAGATCGACTTTTGTTTCGTTGTCAGGAAGAATCATGCCTTTGTCTCACCAACGCTGCGTTGCCTGCCAACGTGGGCAGCTATCGATCGGCCGGTTCGGACCTTCCAAGCTATTCCAACACGAAACGGCACCTCAGTTGGGATCTCAGCAAGCTGTACTTAACTCTATCCCGCACACATTCGGCACAATTCTGCGGACTTTCGTGGAGATTCGCTGGCGAACGCAACCTCGGTCACTGATCTGAGGGCGTCAGTGGCCATAGCCCGCAGGGGCAGGAGGGCTGCATGAAAGCACACGTCGAAATCGGCGGTGGTGAATTGATGGCACTTCAGGGCGCCGTCCTCGTCTACGGAAGCAAGGGGCGGGCGTTTTGTTCATGGCACGGCGCAACGGGTCAGGCTGGTCAGGCCGACATCTTGGGTCCCGCGCAGTCGCTTACTACAGACTTCGTACGCCGGCTCGCCGGAGAACTTGGGCTCCGAACGGCGATGGAGGTACTGCCCGGCAACGTGCTTGTGAGGACGGAAGAACTCCTGGTCTGGTGGACCCCGCCCGCCTGCCGAACCATGTTCTTCCGCGATACCGATGAAACCATGTCCGCGCTCAGCGGCAGGCAGTTCCCGCAACCGCCACTGGTATGGGCGGTGAACGGCCACTCGCTCCGGGTTCGCGCGCTGGCGGCGAATGAACGCCCGACGGAATCGACCGACCTGTTCATCGCACCCTACTACAATACCGACGGCGGGGACGGCCAGGTCTGCCAGGGATCGATGAGATCGCCCGAAGAAAAGGGTGTCGCTGCAATCGGGCAGTGGGAGCGTGCCTTCTTTCAGAGCGAGTTCACGCACCACACTGGCGCGCGGAAGCTTACGTCCCACCCAGGCGGGTTCTCTGGACTGTGGAAGAGCCTCGCTGGCAAGAAGCGGTTCCCCGTCGCGCACTTGATTCCCGCCAAGGAGACCCTGTTGGCGTTCGCGAATCGCGCGGTCAAATGAGGAGGTGATATGCACCAGATCCACGCCGATCTGCTCCGGCGAACGGTCAAAGTGTTGGTCATTGGGTGCGGCGGTAACGGGAGCGCATTCGTAGGAGGTCTTCCGTATCTGCACCAGGCCATGCTCGTCGCCGGGCATCCGGGCGGGCTGGACGTAACGCTCATCGACGGCGACGTGATCTCACCGGCGAATTGCGTCCGCCAGCCGTTCTCATCTGCCGAGATCGGCCTGAACAAGGCCATCGTGATGATGAGCCGGATCAACCTGTTCTGGGGCTTCAACTGGAAGGCTGCCGGCGAGTTCGTCACCGCCAAAACCGACATCGGCAAGTTCGACATCGTGGTCGGTTGCGTGGATACGCGCGCGGCCCGGCACACGATTCACAGCGGTGTGACCGGATGCCGCAGTGGAGTTGGCTACTACCTCGATCTCGGCAACTCCGCCGATAGTGGCCAGTTCATCCTTGGCGAACCGTGGAACTACCGGAACAGGCAAGCTGCGGCCCGCCTGCGCACAGGGGGTGAGCTCTTTCCCGAACTACTGGAAGCGTCGCTCGATGCAAACGACGGTCCAAGCTGCAGCGCGGTTGAGGCGCTTGAGCGACAGGAGCCATATATCAATTTTGTGGTGGCACAGCACGCACTCGCGCTGCTTGCGCGGCTCTTCCGGTACGGTACGATCGACCACCAGGGCGCGTTCGTCAGTATTGCTCAGAACCGTGTTCAGCCGATCCCGATCAATCCTGCGGTCTGGCGCAAGATGCGCCGGCGTGGGCGGAAGCTCATTGCAGTCGTTCGGTCACAGGAGGTTCAGCCTCAAGCAGCTTGAGGGGATCGGCGAAATCAATTCCGAGCAGGTCCCCAGCCGTCACGGCGTTGCTGCCGAGCTCTTCGGCCATCACCACGCGCAGACCATCCGGATGCTCGCGAATCAGCGTTTCTTTCATGTCCTCCGGCACCGGCGGCAGCGGTGGGATGTAGAGCTTCATCTATCAACTCCTTATTCCAGAGACTCAACGTAGTCGGCCTTCTCGCCGGCCAGCTTCAGAAGATTGGCGAGCCAGCGCTTCTTCCGCCGCCCTCGTAGGACACGGCCGACGAAACCGAGTTCGCCGCCGCGATTCGAACGGTTGTGACGGATGTCTTCACGAGTTGCAGTGGCATACCGCGTGAGGAACGCTTCCATATTCTCAGGCTTTGCAAAAACGTAGGTGGCGTGGCCAGATTCCGGCACCTCGGAGACCAGCACATGTGGCAGCACGAAGAGGAACTCCCGCCGGAACAAATACCACGTAGTGGCGTGGCGCCCGAGCTCGTCGAAGTAGTAGACGTCGTAATCCGGTTGCCAGCTAACGTGTTGCGGCTTCAACTGCACGGAGACGCCAAGCTCGTCAAACCACTTTTGCACCAGCTTGTACTCGACGGGTTCCGTCTCGATGAGCGCGCGAACGCGTTCAACCACATCTGCGTGCTCACCGAGAAGCCGGTGAATCGCCCGCGCGCTATCGACATCGGCGTGCACGGCTTCAGGAATGCGGGCCTTTGTGCGTGAAGGAAGCGCGGAGAGCCATCGCCGCAGTATCCACTCGCCATCGCGAAGCTGGTACTTGCCGGTGTAGACGAAAGTCGCATCCACTTCGACGCGGCTCTTCAGCCAATGCTTCCACTGGTTCCACGTCAGGTCCCAGCGAAAGCCGGACAGCAGATTGGCGTCGAACGACGCTTCCACGTGGCGATGTGGGTCACGACAGACGACCCGATCGGCAAGGAACTCACACTGACGCAACAGAAGTGAAAACCTACGCTGCCGTACGTCGGGCCGGTAGGCAAGGATACGGTGTCCGAAGAAGGCGTCATCAGCGAGGTCTCCGGCAACCAGGATGGAGCCGAAGCCGCCATAGGGAAACAGCGGCGGCGCGTCTTCGTCCGCCCGCAACGCGTCGTAGCAGCGCCGAAGATCGGGATTGGCAAGGACGTTGAAGGCGCGTTCCGCCCGGGACGTCTCGCGTGGGGTTCCCGCTAGCTCCAAATTTCGGAGGCGCCAGGACACTCGCATCGCGCCGGCGTCTGTGTCCGACTGGCAGCCCAGAACCTGGTAGAGCGAAGCCGAGCCATCGAGGAGATAGAAGTAGCTCCGCAATGCGTCGCCAGTAATCAGCAGCGCCTTGGGCGCCGCCGCCGCGGTCGGCAACTCTGCCCGCACCAGCCATTCTCCGTTCTTCGATTGCTTCGGCTGCGCAGCATAACCGACGGAGGCATGCAGCATGTGAATCTTGCGGCCATTCACGCTTCGTTGGATCAGAAACTCGGTCGGACCGAATTGGGCAAGCCCGTCTCCGACCTGGATGTGCCGGCCGAGGAATGGCGGAACTTGGCTTTCACGGCCGTCCTCGTGTACGCAGGTGCAGGAGTCGCGTCCGGACCTCGTGGCCCAGACCGGACTGAACTCGATGGCGGGAGTTGCCGTTGCGGTTCCCACGGCAACAGCGTAAAGCGCAACACCGGAATCTCAAAGCGAGTTTCCTCCACTCCTTGCAAGAATTTGATTCTGAATCGGTTCTTCGCCGGACGAATGCGATCCGCCCGGGCAACCGGTTAGCCGAGCGTTTCGTCGATCGAGGGCTGGCGTAGGCGAGGTGGGAGAATAAAAGGCGAATATGGTATGGTGGCTCAGTGGCTCGCAAGACGTGCGCAGTTTCTGTTCAGGGCTTTGGCGATCCGGTGGACCATGCAGTTTCGGTTGAGGCCGAGACGCTGTTTGAGGCTGCGGTACGAGGCCTTGCTGCTTTGCGGCTCGAATCGTGGAGCAGCATGGATGCTGGTTCCGCGGCTTTCGTCACAGTCACCGTACAACCGCCGGCCGTAACGCATCGGGTAAAGGTTGCGGAGCTGAAAGCCTGGCTGGACGGATCGGGCAGGAGCCCGGCGGACCGCATCCAACGCCAACGCCTCCGAGCTCTGCTTCATGGCAACGAAACTCGGACAGACGCCGGCGGACCCTCGACGTAGCGTCAGGGTTTCGGAAAATCGTTGATAACACAAGGAGACTCGCCTGTGAGAGGGCATATCCGATTCACGACGGACGTTGCCGAGCCGCAGTTCGAGGTGAAGTTGGAGCACCAAGAGGCCGGGGGCAACTCCGTTGAGTTAACCTACTGGCTGACGCATGACGCAGCCATCTGATCCGCCAGGCGACGTGCTTCCCCACCGCCGCCGACAACGCCTTAGGGGGTTCGAGCACCTGCAACGTTTGCCGCTGAATGGCGACGCTTCGTCGCCTCCATCGGGGGGCGTTAGGTAAGATTCTGACCGGCCGCGATGTCTATAGCATGAGCAGCTGCTCAGCTTGGAGCCCACTACGATGACGATGACGCTAAGCATTTTAGCCATGATGTTCGGACAGAAATCAACGACCGCTGGGAATGGTTGGTTTCGACGGAATGCGCAGGGTGCTGATCCTGGCGGGCCTGATCGAGACACCGACCTCGTGATGGCAGTTCGGAGGGCCTGCAAGAACCAAGGGGTACCGGCCGACCTGCCTGGTCGCATCCGCGGTTCATTGATGTCGCTCGCGGGAGATGGGGCAACGAACTAGCGATGCGAGCGGTTTGGAAAAATACGGTGATCGCGGACAGTGACGACACTATCGAGGTTGAAGGAAACGTATACTTTCCGCTCGCCTCCCTGGATCGGCGCTACGTGGTGGACAGCAATTTGAAAACCACGTGCCCCTGGAAAGGAAGTGCGAGCTACTTAAGCATCAAAGTAGGCGTGGACATCAACCAGGACGCCGCTTGGTTTTATCCGGCCCCAAAAGTCGGCGCAGAGGCCGTCGCGAATCGGGTGGCGTTCTGGCGCGGAGTGAAGATCCAGCAGTAACCTAAAGGGTGACGACTCAACCGAACCCGACGCCCCGTCAGTATGGAGGCTATCTTGGCAACACGCGGATTTACCGGTAAGCGGCCAGCGCCGGCAACAGAACGACGCTTACCGCCCGGACAGTCTTTGACCACCGGGTTCCCTGTGCTTAGCCTTGGGCCGACCCGCCATATTCGACAGGAGGACTGGAGCCTGCGGATCAAGGTAAGAGCAAAGGAAGTGAAACGGTTTTCATGGGAACAATTCAATAGCCTGCCCCAGACGCGTATGGTCGCCGACATCCATTGCGTGACGGCCTGGTCGAAGTTGGACACCGTCTGGCGTGGAGTGACGATCGACACCATCATGACCGCCGTCGGCATCGAGGTTCCTTCCGCCTACGTTTTGGCGCACTCAGCGGACGACTACAGCACGAACGTTCCATTCGAGGATCTCGTGAATGGCAGAGGAATGGTCGCGACCTCCTACGACGACAAGCCGCTGGATGCGGAACATGGTGGGCCGGCCAGGCTGATCGTGCCACACTTGTACTTTTGGAAGTCGGCCAAGTGGATCACAGGTCTGCAGTTCACTGAACGTGACGAGCCTGGTTTTTGGGAGTCGCGAGGATATCATATGCGAGGGGACCCGATGTTGGAACAGCGATATTCGAGTCGCTGATTTTTGCTCTCCAGGAGAACTGATGACACCCATAGACAAACAAGCTCTACGTTCGGAACTATTGAAGATCGAATCCATGTCCATAGGCGAAGCAAAGAGCCTTTACGAGGAATTTCTCAAAGGCGCACGCCTTGACCGCGGGGGGCCGGTTGACGATGGGGACCGTTCGCAATCTGCTCAGAACAGCAATTCGGCAAGCAGATTTGAGGAGCAACTGCATCTCCATGAAACGCACCGCAAGACCATAGAAGCTATTGACTTCGGCGGCAAGCAGCAGGTTGTGCCTGGCGCGGTCGTCAAGGTCAACGGCCGCTATTTCGTCATCGCCCTGCCGTCGCCCGTCATTCGACTCAATGGAGCCGACGTTCTTGGGATATCAACGGATGCACCTCTCTTCAAGGCGATGCAGGGGCTTCGGGCCGGCGAGGCCTTCGAATTCAATGGCAAAAGCGTCACCGTCGAGGAGGTGCAGTGAGCCTCGGTAGACGTCGTGCAGTCTAAAGAAACGTGGATCAAGGCACGAATCGAGAGGCTGGAGCGGCTGAGCCCGAAGATCCTGCGAGTGGTTCTTAGGCCAGAACACTGGCAACCGTGGCTTGCGGGGCAGCACATCGATATCCGGTTGACGGCGCCGGACGGATATCAGGCTCAACGAAGCTACTCACTTCTATGGAGCCCCGAGCCGCGCGTTTACCACGTGGCCATCGAGCGCCTCGATGATGGCGAAGTATCTGGGTATTTCCATGGCGCAGCTCTCGTCGGCGACGAGCTAGAGGTTTTGGGCCCGGTGGGTGGATATTTCGTGTGGGACGAGGCGAATCCCGTGCCCGCGCTGCTGATTGGCGGTGGTTCAGGACTCATCCCCCTTCTATCCATGGCTGCCCGAAGGTCGGCTAACGGCGTCACCATTCCCATGGTCTTAGTAGTCGGCGCGCGACGGATTGATGATGTAATTTTGTGGAAAGAGATTCAGGCATGGGAAGAGGCGGCGACTGGTTTCAATAGTTATCTTGCATTGTCGCGGGAGACTCAGGTGCCCCGGCCACAAGATCAGTCCGGGAGGATCGACGCCGGCCTGCTTGGCAAATGCCTGTCTCAGCTTGGAAGTTCACCTGTTGATCGGCTGTGTTATGTGTGCGGGCGAAATGAGTTCGTCGAATTCATAACCTCCGCCTTGCAGATCCTTGGCGTTGAGCCTGGCTTGGTACGAACAGAACGCTTCGGCGGCTGACGGGACCTTTCGCCGCGCGGCATCGCGGGCTCCTGTTTGCTCGACAGTCAAGCCTCTTTGTACTTCTGGGGGTAAGAACTCGGCCATCAATAGCGTCTACGGAATGCGGGCGCTTCCTCGGCGGAGCGGTTCCCCATTCTGAGAAGAAGCGCATGCCGCTTCCATCTTCAGCAATTACCGGCGGCGAAGGAGATTACGACATGTTTTCCAGACCATTCAGATTCGGGCCACGCGTGGCAATCCCGACGGTGGGACTGTTGCTTGGGCTTGCCGCCATCGTATCGGCGCAGCGTCCCGGGCGGAACGCAGCCTATCCACAGATCGATATTGCCCCGGTGTTCAA